>OLGY01000035.1_pt1 | contig 128112 bp, 120 predicted proteins | sample 1605951 | NCBI WGS metagenome assembly OLGY01 (sample SAMN03283280) | human gut metagenome | biome: human-associated habitat; material: feces | host: Homo sapiens | place: Peru | collected 2012
TGGATTACTATACTGCGTATGAGAATATAGAGCTTCCGCTTCTTGCAGCTAATGTAAAGCGAAAGGACAGGAAAAGGATTATATTAAAGCAGATGGAACATCTTGGAATACTGTCAGAAAGAAATAAGCTCCCGGGAAAGATGTCGGGAGGACAGCAGCAGAGAGTTGCGATAGCAAGGGCGTTGGTGACTAATGCAGATATCATACTTGCTGATGAACCTACAGGAGCACTCGACCAGAAGACAGGACATGAGGTGTTAGAGCTTCTTAAGGAGATTAATAAGTCTGGAAAGACTGTTATCATAGTAACCCATGATGAAGGGATTGCTAAGATGACGGACAGGATAATTACTATCAGTGATGGTCGGATTGTTTGGGATAGTAAAGAGAGATAATGCATTTCATGACGTTTTTTCGTCATTTCGTGACATCTATCTAGGATAATATATAAAAAAAGCTATAATTAATGTAATATAGATTGTGAAAAACAGGCTGCATTGGTTATAGCTTTTTATTATGGAGGGGACTTATGAAATAAGTAGAAAATTTTCTCGACTTTTTTCAAACGGAATTCGTATATATGTATATCAGGGAAATAAATGAGTTCACGATTATATGGGGGAAATTGAATATGAAAAGAAAAATAGCATGTGTATTATTAGGAGCTGTGTCGCTTCAGTTGTTGTCTTGCGGACAACACGGAAGTAACGAGACATTGACTGAGCCAAACTATGTGCTTCAGGAATATGAAACAACAAAAAGTGAGAATGGATATTCAATAGTTAATGATTTTATGGTCTATGATGAACCGAGTCCTTCTGGATTGTATGTATATTATCCATATGTTGAAGAGAAGAAAAAAGGTGTGAACTATCTTGATGATATGTATATAAGAGGAAATTCTGCTAGAGATGAGGAATTACAAGGGGAGGCAAGACCAGATGGTACATCAAGCAAAATTGGGAATTCGGCGTGTGACAGTATGATAGTTAATGCATGGTCTACGCCGGATTTTGCATTGAAATACAACTCTGATTCATCGAAAGGAGTAGGTGATGAACGTGTTGGTTTTGCATTTTCATATCTTATTAATGATGGAGATAAAGAATATAAATCAGGTGATGATGCAATGGCTGATGTTGATGTTGCAGCATATTCTTTTGCACTGTATGAGGATTTTAAAGATTATGGCGGTCCGGTATGTACAGTAGAAGTATATGGAGTACCGCAGGCTTTATTTAAAGAGAAATTTGGCAAGAAATTTAATAGCGACAAATTGTATGATTTTTTGGATAAACTAAAAAAAGATAACTATAAGTCATGTGAGCTTCTTGCAACTAAAAGGATTACTGAAACTGATGTATATTATATAGATTATTCTGAGTTTAGTAAAAAGGGGCAGTATGGAAATTATGTTATAAAGTATACTTTTAGTGAAAAACCACGTTATAACTGGGTTAATACTGTAAATGTGGGTCGTTACAATATTAATGATGAAGCAAAGTATACAAGCTGGAAAAAGGAACATGCGGAGAAGTTTATTAATAACTAACAGGAAATTATCAACGATGATATGCATTTCATGCCACATTTATGACATTTTGTTCCATATATCTTTTAATACATAATTGAAAGTACTATAATTATAATCATAAATTGAAACAGGGGGCGGCATATGAAGGGTAAGAAAAAGGTTATTATAGGTATTATTGCAGCAGTTGTAGTTGTTGGAATCGTGGTGGCAGTAGTTCTGGGGATGAGAAGAGGGAAATCAGACAAAACAATTAATGTCGGCAATGCAACAGAGTCAGACGAGATGAGCAGCTGGAGAACTGACGGACATCGTGTGGCTAAAGCGGAGTCGGGATATTATTATCTGGAATGGAGTGATACAGATTCGACTACAATGCTTATGTATCTTGATGACAGTACACATAAGACTATTCCGGTGTGTGCCAAAGCTGAATGTAAGCATAATTCAGCAGACTGTAATGCAGTATTAGACAGCAGTTACGACAATTCTCCGCTTCATTACTATAAAGGCAGCCTGTATGTTGTTAAAGTGGAAGGCGGTATGGCTAAGTTAGAAAGAATTGCTAAAGATGGAAGCAGCAGAGAGAATGTTGCAGATCTGTTTGCCAGTGATGATGGAACGGTGTCTTTAGTATTCCATGATGATTGTGTATATGCATATGACAGAATTGGACACATGGGGGCAGTTGAGAGCAAAGATACTGATAAAGTAGTGATTGTAAAGGCAGAACTTGCAAATGGAAAGACAAGTGAAGTGTTCTCATATGAGGGAGCAAATAACGCTATTAACGAGGCAAGAAGCTTCGGTGATAAGCTGTTTTTCCTGATAAATCATAATTCAATTGATAAAGAAACATTAACGGCAGACGTTAATTACAAGCTTTATTGTTATGATTATGCCACAGGCAGCGCAGAACTGGTATCTGATAAGAATATATCTGATTATTATGTTGATACAGACAATGGAATTCTGTACTATTTCGTGATAGATAAGGGGCTTTATTCAAGAAAGCTTAATGAGAATGACGGAAAACTTATTTATAAGGCTGATGATTCAATAGTAATGGCAGCCTTGTCATATGATGGAAAGTACATATATATGTGTAACGGTGGAGCAGGAAGTGCAACCCAGATTACTAATTTTATTGATGAGAAAATATTTGTGCTCAATCCAGACGGAACTCTTGTAAATACTATAGAACTCGACAGAAGAAAAATGAGTAATCTGTACTATGGCGACGACAAATATCTGTTCTTAGGCTACTCTAATAAGCTGTCATATATTGATAAAAGCAGCATTAGCGGCAGTGTGGAGATAGTTCCTGTTAAGTGATTTTGGAGTGTACTTATAGAGCGTGCTTGCAGGTTGGGCTTACACAGTGAGGGCGGAATATGAACGAGTTTAGGAGACTGATTAACAGGAAAGTTGTCATTGGTTTTATTGCATTACTGGTTATAAATGTATCTTTGTATGTATATCAGCAGACGAAGGGCGCAGGGCTTAAGGAGTTAAGGTTTGAAACCGTGCAGCGGCAGTGGTGTGTTGATTATTATGGTGATTATGATATTGAGGCTGCGATAAATGCGGTGAATTCAGATATAGAGGGGATATTAAGTTACAGGAAAGCGGATAAGCAGGGGACTGTTGTGGAATCTGAGGTACAGGTTGATGCGGAGACTGGGGAAGAGTCCGATGTTCAGATTGGTGCGGAGACCGAGGTTTTGGAAAAATATAAGGCGCTGTCTGAGAGGGAACAGCTTCTGTTTCTGACGGTATTAAGGGATATAGAAAGCCAGTTGGAATATATAAAGAAGTATCCTGAAGATATGAAGCAGATTCAGACTAATGCACAGCAGCTTATGACTTTCTCTATATTTTCTGACAAGAACAGCTTTACATATAATAATATTGTAAAGACCGGTAAGGATTTTGAAAAGGTAGCTGATGTATCGCTTTATCTTGTTAATAATAAGGCGGCAGGCAGTTTTGTGAATTATTATTACACATTTTATTTCGCGCTGATTATGATGGTTTTCATAATATACGGTCTGTCGGGTGAGCGTGATAATGGAATGTGGGGGATTGTACATTCGGCAGGAAGCGGAAGGCTTCGGCTTGCGTTACACAGACTGTTTATTATCGCAGGCTCTGGCGTGGTTATAACAGCGGGTCTGTATTTTACAACATTTGCAGCAGCGCTGCTGTTATACGGCGGAGCAGGTGCGCTCAATGCGCCGGTTCAGTCTATACAGGCATTTGAAAGATTTGCTATGCCGATGAGCCAGATTGGGTTCGTGCTATACAATTATGTATACAGTGCGCTGGCGGTAGTGGTTCTTAGCGTGGCATTATGGACTGTATTCGTTGTCAACAGGAAGCGAAATCATGCGCTTATTCTGACTGGAGTAGTTGTGGGGCTGGAAGTGCTTATGTATTACAGGATAGGACTTCACAGCATCTACAGTGCATTTAAACAGATTAATATTGTGCGTCTTATGAAGGTCAACGCGGTCATCAGCACATATGCGAACCGCGGAAGGGGAAGCTTTGTCATATCTGAGTCGGCTATTATGTTCTGGGCGCTTATGGTGATTCTTGTTGTGTCCGTGGCAGTTGCGGTAGTGGGAACTGTGTTTATGCGTCCGAGTCAGGGTAAAAATGTGCTGACACGGCTTACTGATAAGCTGTATGCCGGATATCAGCATATTTTTGCAAATGTGCCTGTTGTATTCAAGGAGCTTCACAAGCTGCTTGTGACAAGCAGGGGATTTACGGTTATTGTGGTGCTTCTGCTGGTTGTTATGTATTTTATCAGTTATGGAAAGATGGCTTTCTCGGACAACTCCAGAGAGCGTGACAGGATATATCTTGAAAAGGGCGGTGCTGATTATTCGCAGATATCCGCCCTGATTGATGAGCGCAGAGCTGATTATATGCAGGCTGTCCAGAAAAGTATGGAAGCTTCTGAACAGTATGAGAATGGTGAGATTGGAATTGACGAGTTATCGCAGATTAATTCGACTGTGTCTATATATGCGTCGCGTTATGCTGCGGTGAGGGAATTTGAGCAGAAGCAGGAATATCTTGAGAATCTTAAGGAAGAGACTGGTATTGATGGTTACATGATGTCAGACAGGGGATATGAGGAGATATTTGGCAAGTACGGAAAGGCAAGAGAGACTGTTCTTCTTATGGCTCTGCTTGTGTCTGTTGTGCTTATTGTTTCTGAGAATATCGGAATTGAGACAAGCACAGGAACTAAATATATTGTCAATGCTGCAAGCGGAAAGAACACTGTTAAGGTTAAGCGGATTGTGGCATCTTTAGTGTTGTGCATAGTCCTGTATGTTCTTGTGTATGGAATTGATATGATACATTTGCGAAGCTATTATGGCATGCCGTACACGGACGCACCGCTTATGAGTCTCACATTTATGAGGGATTGCGGGCTTTATATTACTGTTGGAACATTTATGATAATCCGACTGATTGTAAGGCTGATTGCAATGCTCATTACATTTGCAGTTACATATGTACTGTGCAGCCGTTTTTCTGAGGTGCGCGGAAGGGTTGTGTCTGTGCTTCTTATGGCTGCGGTGATTGTGATTGCGGCTGTGATGGGAAATGTGAGTATATGGTGATTAACAGTAATATGTAATGTCAGTATGTGTAGCTGTAGTTGTGATATGGCAGTGAGATTGATAAGGCATGAAATGTATTTAATTAGTATCTTAGCAGGAGGGAGCGAGGTATGGCTGAGTTAAAATATTCTGATGAGCATAATTTTGATGATGATTTTGATGACTTTGAAGATGAATCAAAAATGAAACCACTTACTAAATTTTTGTTATTGATTGCCGGCATCATTATTATTGCAGGGCTGTTTATGATAAGAGATGCATCAAATTCGTCAAAGGTTGAAGTCGACTATGGTACTTCTTCTGTTTACACAAAAAAGGATATGGATGATGCTGTTAAAGTGATAAAAGGAAAGTTTAGAAGAATGAAAGGCTTTGAACTTCATAAAGTTTATTTCGTAGAAGATGAAACTTCTGAAAGTACTTTAGAAATCGTTAATGCAAAGGGAAAGAAACAAGGCTGGACGGAAACATTTACTCAGGTTATTTATTTTCAGACTGATTTTCAAACTCCTCAAAAGGAGTCGGAAATTATGGATACAAGCTTGGAAGCAGATAAGGAGTATATACATTATGGCTGGATTCTTGCACGAAGTGATGGTGGAAAGTGGAGAATAATATCTGGCGGATATTGATGAGAAAGATATTTGGGGGATTGCCGTATATTTTGTGTTGTGATACCCCAAAAAGATGCCTGAGCGGGGTATGACAGAAGAAAATAAGAACTTATACCCACATCAATCAGATTCAGCGGGTTATCACGCAGCAATTTCTCATCACAATCCTTTTATATGAAAAGGCAGAAGAATAACTTGCGGGATTTCCTACAAGTATTTCTTCTGCCTTGTTTTATATTATTATAGCCGAGTGCCTGAATTACTCTGCATCACCGAAGATTACATGTCTTACCGGTGTAAGTGCATATAAAAGAATCATGCCGATGATTCCGCATACGATTATCTCGCCAGCGCCAACTGTAACGAAGAACATTGCAAACATGCCCTCTGAGCCGTAAGCAAACTTAAGTACGAATGGTACAATGATTGTGTTAGCAACAATTGGTGGAACTGGTGCAAGCCATTTATGCTTTCTTAACAGGTATGTTCCGATTGCACCGATAAGTGTTGCAATACTTCCAAATACTACATCCCATACGATTGCACCACCAAGAATATTAGCAATTATACATCCAACAAATAATCCAGGGATTGCTGCAGGTGTAAAGTAAGGCAGTATTGTAAGTGCCTCTGCGATTCGAAACTGGACTGGTCCAAAACTGATGTAGTTAAAGATTACTACAAGTACTACGTAGATTGCTGCAATTACAGCGGCCTGTGTGATGAATTTCACACTCATTCCTTTTTTCTTCATATTCAATTCTCCTTTAGTTTTGTTTTACGTGTGGAAGGTCTCGAACACACGATTTGTTACTGTGTCATAACACAGCCTGTGTAGTTTAGCAGATTATCATGAGATTGGCAAGTACAAATGTATATTATATATCCATGTAAGCTGAATGTAAGTTTCGTGTTATATAATTACAGTAAATAAAGAAACACATTTTTAATAAGAGACATTGAAAAAGGAGGGCGAGATTTATGGATGATAAAAATGTTGTAAAAAAAAGGGTGACACTTGCTATTGCATTTGCAGTATTTATTGTTGTGGTAATTGCAGTAATACTACTCATTAAGCCGGTGATGTCTAAGGTTCAGGAGAATCGCACAGCAAAGGTGTCTCAGGAAACGGCACAGGAAGCGGAAGAATTTCTTAAGACTAAGTATCCGGAAGTTGTGATTGAGAAGCGCGAAATGTATGTTAAAGAGCATAAGCCGCAGGAGAATACGCAGTATATTAGCAGCAAGAGCATTGATACGGAATATTCGTATGCATCTTATGTATTCTATGGTACAATGGATACACCAGATGCGAAAGGAGACAGCGTCATAATCTATATGTCGGATAGCGGAAAGTCGCCATATTATGCTGTTAAGGACGGCACGGATAAAGATGATGCAAAATGGCAGATGTCGATTGTGCAGAATAAGTCAGGCAACGCTAAGACTTGGGATTATGCATTTAAAGAAAAGTAATGCTTAAGATTATAGGAATATATTTATTGATTATTAATATAGTAACATTTGCTTTGTATGGAATTGACAAGTGGAAAGCGATACACAACAAATGGCGCATAAGGGAGGCGACTCTTCTTATTACAGCGCTAATCGGCGGTTCGCTTGGAGCTTTTATTGCAATGCAGATGTTCAGACATAAGACAAAAAAGTGGTATTTTAAGTATACGGTTCCTGCTATGCTTGTTGTGCATGTCGCTTTGATGGTTTTATTAGTGGTGAAATTGTAGTGTATCGTAAGGCGCAGGCTTGAATGAGGGGCTTGCGTCTATGAAAATATATGATTCATAATGTGATTATTGAGACGATTCACGCAGGTTGTTTAGAAATTGGCAGCCTGCGTGAATTTTGTATCTGCAAAAGCGTATGAAACACAAAAGTTTTTGGGTTATAACCGAAAAACTTTCTGATGGGACTATAAATTAAGGAGCGTAACCGCATTTTTACCGAGTATTGCATCGGTATCTTTTTCTGAAAATCCACATTCCTTTATAAGTTCCACAGCGTCTTTCTGGTCGTCCCATGGGCTGTCAGAACCAAATAATATGCGGTCGGCGCCATGGGTGAGAACCATTTTCTTGAATTTTTCTATTGGAAGGCTTGCGTTGTGATTGAGCTTCTTGATGCATGATGAGGTATCAAGATATACATTTTTCATGTAATCTTCCTCTAATATGGAAGAAACATCGTTCCATTGTCCCCAGCCACCCATATGTGCAAGGACGAGTTTTTCAGGCTTTACTTCCTGAATCATTGTGGCAAGTCTGTCGACGCTTGACTCGTCGCAGCCCGGAAAACTCACATCGAAGCCTGCATGTATAAGTATTATAAGTCCGAGTGATGACGCATATTCCATAAGTCTTAATGATTGCATATCATCTATATTGGTTTTCTGGAAAACCGGGTGAAGCTTGATTCCTTTGAAACCGTTTTTGGAGAGCCAGTTCAGTATTTCTCTGAAATTCTCACAAGCCGGGTGTACTGCCCCAAATGAAATTAGCCCGGTTGTCTTACTTGTTTCATTAGTCTTTAAAGCAAGTGTATTGATTGTGTCGCACTGATTAGGCTTGGTTGCCACGGGAAGCAGTACGGAGTAATCAATGCCTGCCTTTTTCATGGATTCTTTAAGTGAGTCCACTCTTCCGTCAAGATAGTTATGGATGCCGCCACTGTGGGCTAATGTACCAACAGCCCTGTCAGCGAGTTCGTCTGGAAATGTATGTGTATGAAAATCTATTATCATAAAACCTCCTTGAGATTAGGTATATACGGCTGTCATCTGCTGTTGTATAGGTGACAGCCGTATATTAGTCATTACATATATAATAACCATTTTGACATGGTGTATACAATTGTTTAAGTGTTATATTTGCTCCGCTTTATTATGTATATATTTTTCGTATAAAATCAAGTTCTTTTTTTGGGGATGACCTACTAAAGCTAAGGGAAGTGGAAGATTAGTAGGCAAAATCAAGCAAGATAAAGAGCAGTAGGAAGGATAACAGCCGGGAAAGACCTACTAAAAAGAGCGTAAGCAGCAGATTAGTAGGTGAAATCAAGCAAGATAAAGAACAGGAGAGAGGATAACAGCTGGGAAAGACCTACTAAAGAGAGCGTAAGTGGAAGATTAGTAGGCGAAATCAAGCAAGAAGATGAGCGGATGGGAAGAAAATAGTTGTGAAAGACCTACTAAAGTTGAGGAAAATGGAAGATTAGTAGGAAAAATTAAGCAAGATAAAGAGCAAGAGAGAGGATAACATCCGTGAAAGACCTACTAAAGTTGAAGCAAGTGGCGGATTAGTAGGCACACAGCCAACACCCATCTAATACCATGACGAATAACCAGCACATACCACCAAATACTCAGCTAATACCCAGCCAATACCCAGCTCCCCCACAATTCAAATAACAAGAATCTGCAAAAACCCTATTGACAAATAGGAAATTGAGAATATAATGATTTACATACCAAGATACTATGTTTATATGGAAATAGATTTTGCAAGGAGGTACATGAAGGTTGAAGAATAGAATTATTGACACAGATGTACTTATTATAGGTGGCGGAACGGCAGGGTGTTTTGCAGGTATTACGCTTGGAAAGAAGAAAGACCTTGATGTACTGATTGTTGAGAAAGCTAACATTGTACGAAGCGGCTGTCTTGCTGCAGGTGTTAATGCAATTAATGCCTACATCACTAAGGGCAGAGTTCCACAGGATTATGTTGATTATTGTAAGAAAGATGCAGATGGAATAGTAAGAGAGGATTTGCTTCTTTCAATGTCGGAAAGACTCAATCATGTCACTAAAGTAATGGAGGACTTAGGACTTGTAATCCTTAAAGATGAGAATGGAGATTATGTTGCGAGAGGAAACCGCAATATTAAGATAAATGGTGAGAATATCAAGCCGATACTGGCGGATGCAGTTAAGAAGCAGGACAATGTAGCGGTAATCAATCACCTGAATATAACAGATTTCATAGTAGAGAATAACAAGATTAAAGGTGCATACGGATTTGATGTCAATGATGCAGTGTTCTATGAGATAAATGCGAAGGCAGTTCTTGTGGCTACTGGCGGAGCGGCAGGCCTTTACAGACCTAACAATCCTGGATTTTCAAGACATAAAATGTGGTATCCACCGTTCAATACAGGAGCCGGATATGCAATGGGAATCAATGCGGGTGCGGAGATGACCACATTTGAGATGAGATTCATTGCTTTAAGATGTAAAGATACGATTGCTCCGACAGGAACTATCGCACAGGGAGTTCCGGCAAAGCAGCTTAATTCTAACGGTGAAGTGTACGAGAACAAGTATGGTCTTACAACATCACAGAGACTTTACGGAACAGTTACGGAAAACCGTGAGGGCAGAGGTCCTTGTTATCTTGGAACTAAGGGAATAAGCAAGGCGCAGGAAGAAGACCTTTATAAAGCGTATCTTAACATGGCACCGAGCCAGACACTTAAGTGGCTTGAGGCGGCGGGCGGTCCTTCTGAAGAAAATGTTGAGATAGAAGGAACTGAGCCATACATAGTCGGAGGTCATACAGCGAGTGGTTACTGGGTTGATAACAACCGCGAGACTACAATTCACGGGCTTTTTGCAGCAGGTGATGTTGCAGGCGGATGTCCTCAGAAATATGTAACCGGCGCGCTTGCAGAGGGCGAGATTGCAGCACAGGCAATAGCTGAAAGGCTCGAAGGCTCAGGAAAGGGCTTTGTTGTAAATGAGGTGGCAGATTCAGAATTGTCTGCGAACGCATTTGCAAAGAAGAGCGAGTATGAGCGATTTCTTAATAATAAGCAGGGGCTGGTTGATATAGAGCAGACTGAGGAAGCGATGCAGAAGATTATGGACCAGTACGCAGGCGGCATAAGCACTGATTACCAGTACAATGAAGCAAGACTTGAACTTGCGGATGAGAAGATTAAATTCTTAGAGCAGAGCATTGATAATCTTGCGGCACAGGACGCAGACGACCTGCTTAGAATCTATGAAATCCGAGAGAGACTTACGGTGTGCAGAAGTGTTATAGCACATTTGAAAGCAAGAAAAGAAACCCGTTGGCACAGCTTTGCGGAGAATATGGATTATCCGGCTAAGAGTGATGACTGGTTAAAATATGTCAACTCCCGCAAGGAGAATGGCGAGATTAAGATAATCATAAGAGACCTTGTGAGGGGAGGCGACAGCTATGAGCATTCAGATAAATAAGTTAAAATGCGTTGGCTGCGGGAAGTGCGTTGAAGCCTGTCCTGGCAATCTTATTAAGAAAGATACTGATGGAAAAGCATTTATAAAGCATGTCAAGGACTGCTGGGGTTGCACATCATGTCTTAAAGAATGTCGTTTTGAGGCAATTAATTTCTTTCTGGGTGCTGATGTCGGCGGCAAGGGAAGCACTCTTTCGTTCAGACAGAATGGAAGCATCAATACATGGACGGTGACTTCGCCAGACGGAACAGTTAAGACGCTTGAGGTCAACAGACAGGAATCTAATAAATATTAGGGAGGAATATCATGGGTAATTTATCACATTTGGACGCACTCGAAGCAGAGGCGATATATATTATAAGGGAAGTTGCAGCAGAATGCGAAAAGCCGGTAATGCTGTATTCTATAGGAAAGGACAGCTCAGTTATGCTTCATCTTGCAATGAAAGCATTCTACCCGGAGAAGCCACCATTTCCATTTCTTCACATCGACACAACATGGAAGTTCAAGGAAATGATTAAGTTCAGAGATGATACAGCCAAGAAGCTTGGAATCGAAATGCTTACTTACACTAACGAAGAGGGTGTTAAGCAGGGAATTAATCCATTTGACCACGGTTCAGCTTACACTGATATCATGAAGACTCAGGCTCTTAAACAGGCACTTAACAAATACGGTTTTACAGCAGCATTTGGCGGTGGACGAAGAGACGAGGAGAAATCAAGAGCTAAGGAGAGAATTTTCTCTTTCAGAAATACAGCACAGGCATGGGATCCTAAGAACCAGCGTCCGGAAATGTGGAAGCTTTACAACACTAAGATTCACAAGGGCGAGAGTATGAGAGTTTTCCCTATCTCTAACTGGACTGAGAAGGATATCTGGCAGTACATCCAGAGAGAAAAGATTGATATTGTACCTCTTTATTTTGCAGCAGAAAGACCTGTTGTATACCGTGACGGCAATATCATCATGGTTGATGATGACAGAATGAGACTTCTTCCAGGCGAAAAGCCACAGATGAAGAAGGTAAGATTCAGAACTCTTGGCTGTTATCCACTTACAGGCGGTGTTGAGTCAGACGCAGAAACTCTTGATGAGATTATCGAGGAGACTTTAAGTGCGGTTGAGTCAGAAAGAACAAGCCGTGTAATCGACCATGAGGAAGCAGGAAGCATGGAAAGAAGAAAGAAAGAGGGGTACTTCTAGAATGAAAGGTTTACTTAAATTTATTACATGCGGTAGTGTTGATGATGGAAAATCTACACTTATCGGACACATTTTATATGATTCAAAGTTATTGTATGCAGATCAGGAGAAGGCGTTAGAGCTTGATTCCAAGGTCGGAAGCCGTGAAGGTAAGATTGACTATTCACTTCTTCTTGATGGTCTTATGGCTGAGAGAGAGCAGGGAATTACTATTGATGTTGCTTACAGATATTTTACAACCGACAATAGAAGCTTTATAGTTGCTGATACTCCGGGACATGAGGAGTACACAAGAAACATGGCGGTTGGTGCTTCATTTGCAGACCTTGCAGTAATCCTTGTTGATGCAAAGCAGGGCGTGCTTATCCAGACTAAGAGACACGCAAGAATCTGCGCACTCATGGGAATTAAGCATTTTGTATTTGCAGTTAATAAGATGGACCTTGTTGGTTACAGTGAGGAGCGTTTCAACAAGATAAATGCACAGATAGCAGAGCTTACTAAGGAGCTTTCACTTGCAGATGTAGTTGTTATCCCTGTTTCGGCAACTGAGGGTGACAATGTAACAACTAAGTCTGAAAATATTCCTTGGTATAAGGGTCAGGCACTTCTTCCTTATCTTGAGCAGGTTGATGTTGATGATACTGAGGAAGAAAAGGGCTTCTACATGCCTGTTCAGAGAGTATGCCGTCCAAATCATGAATTCCGTGGTTTCCAGGGACAGATTGAGGCAGGAAGCGTATCTGTTGGAGATGAGATTATCACTCTTCCAACTAATGAGCATGTTCATGTAAAGAGTATCTATGTAGGTGACAAGGAAGCCCAGACTGCTTCTATCGGACAGCCTGTTACTATCCAGTTAGACCGTGAGGTTGATGTTTCAAGAGGCTCTGTTCTTGCAGCAGGTGCTGACTTAAAGCTTGCAACTGAGATTACTGCTACTATCCTCTGGATGGACGATGATGTTCTTACTAATAACAAGAACTTTTTTGTAAAGCTTGGAACAAGACTTATTCCGGGCGTTGTTACTGAGATTGTCAATACTATTGATGTCAATACAGGCGAGGAGAAGCCAGCAACTCTTCTTAAGAAAAATGAAATTGCTGTATGCAAGATTTCTCTTGCTGATGTAATTGTTGTTGATGAATTCAACCTTCACAAGACTATGGGAGAGCTTATTCTCATAGACCGTGTTACTAATATGACTAGTGCCTGCGGTGTTGTCCGTGAAGTTAATGAGGCAGCAAGCGATGTTAAGGAAGTTGATGCAGCTTTCAGAGCGGAGCTTAACAACCAGAAGCCTGTTGTTGTTGAGGCTGTCCTTTCAGACAAGATTAATGTTGATTTCTTAAAGAAGGTTGAGAAGGAGCTTCTTCTTGACAGCAAGCATGTATATCTGTATGTTCCAGCAGAAGGCGAGGATTATACAAATGTTGTTACTCACCTTGTAAATGCAGGTATTGTTGTTATTCTTGCACTTAAAGAGAAAGCAGATATTAAGATTGATGGTGCAGAAGTCCTTGCAGGCTGGGAGTCTGAGGTTGACGCAACTACTGCGGATGTGGCTGAGTTTATTAAGAAGAATGCGTAGGCTGGGGGAAGAACGGACGCTGCACTAGAACTTATAAAGCAACGCAGGCACGCTTTCGCTGCTTGTCGCTCGCAGCGGTACTAAGCTTGTCAGGATTTGCCTCACTTTGTGAGGCTGTCCTGACATGCTAAGCGCCGGCGGCTCCAAAGTGCCATGCGTATGGTTGCAAGTCTGGTGCTGCTGTGGGTCTTCCCCGCTGCGTGGGGTTACTTCAGGGTTGGAAGTGTTGGCAGACGTGCGGTAAAGGGCGCTTCGCTGCTTTACCTGGTTTTGGAATATATTTTGTAGGAGTTAGGTTATAATTATGAATACACATTTTTTTAAAAAGTTAATATCTTTGGGTATGATTTTTTGCCTGACTTTTATTGGACTTTCTGGCTGCGGGCAGAAGAAGACGGAACTTGTTAATGTTTCTTATGATGCTACCAGAGAGTTTTATAAGGAGTATAACAGGCTTTTTGAGGATTACTGGTATGGCAGGACTGGCGAGAAGGTTGAGGTTATCCAGTCTCATGGCGGTTCTGGAAAGCAGGCACTTGAGGTTGCTAATGGTCTTGGGGCTGATGTTGTCACGCTTGCTCTTGAAGGCGATGTTAATGTTATAAGGGACGAAGGACTGATTGATGACGGATATATCAATGATTATTCTGATGACAGCTCGCCTTACACTTCTACGATTGTCTTTCTTGTAAGAAAGGGTAATCCTAAGAATATTAAGGACTGGGATGATCTTCTTAATGACGGGGTTAAGGTTATTACCCCTAATCCTAAGACTTCCGGAGGAGCCAGATGGAATTTTCTTGCGGCATGGTATTATTTTAAGAAGCAGGGACAGACTGAGGAACAGGTTCAGGCAAGTGTTACCAAGCTTTACAAGAATGTGGCAGTGCTTGATTCAGGCGCAAGAGGTTCTTCTACCACATTTGCAGAGAATGGACAGGGGGATGTTCTGATTGCATGGGAAAATGAAGCATTTTTCGCATTACAGGAATATCCGGGCGAGTATGAGATTGTCGTTCCGTCCGCATCTGTATTGTGCCAGCCGACGGTTGCGAAGGTTGACGAGGTCACACAGATGAATGGAACAGAAGGGTTGGCAGATGCCTATCTTTCTTTCCTGTACACTGATGACGCACAGAGGCTTGAGGCGCAGAATTTCTACCGCCCTGTAAACAAAGACATCCAGAATGAATACGAATCTCCCAGCAATTTAAGAAACATTAAGGAAATCCCTTCCGATGGTAAATGGATTGTCAAAGACATTGATATGGCGGATATCGGATATTTTGGCGGCTGGGAAGCGGCTACACAGAAGTTTTTCTCTGATGGCGGAATATTTGATAAGATATATGATTAATTAAAATGTTTTGTTGAATATGCTGCGCGAATCTGACTATGCACAGGTACATGAAGCCTACTAATATAGAGCAAGTTGTTGGTTTAGTAGGTTTCTGCGGAGAATATTATAAGTTGTTTAAGTGAGAAGACCTACTAATCAATCAGGGAAGATATGATTAGTAGGTCTTTCACTCGCAAATTGCTTACAGTTCTTAGTAAAATGTGGAAAAAGACCTACGAAAATATGTTAATTTAACAATATAGTAGGTCGCAAGCCGGAAAGTATATGAATAAACTACGGAAATGACCTACTATATTGAGTGTATAATGGCTTTTAGTGGGTTTTGTCCTCCGTCAGCAGTCTCTTATAAGAACAGTCAATTCCAAGCGCGCCAAGCGGAGCAGTAACTATGATTGCAAGTACAGCTACGGAAAGCACTATCTGTCCGCAGGCAAGTCCGGCGGCTAAAGGAACTGAGCCGATGGCTGCCTGAACGGTTGCTTTAGGAAGATAGGCAATTACACAGAAAAGGCGTTCCTTCCATGTAAGATTTGTCTTTACGGTGCAGAGAAGAACTCCGGCTGCCCTGAAAACAAGTGCTGCAAGAATCATGAGTAAGGCTGGAAGACCGGCTTTAAGTGTGTAGCGGATATCGACAGCTGCGCCGACAAGCACGAACAATATTACTTCAGCAGCAAGCCACAGCTTGCCAAATTTTTCGGACAGACGGGCTGATACGGCGGGGACACATTTAAACTTAAGAGTACATGCCATAGCGACAACAGCAAGCAGCCCTGAAACAGACACTTTTCCTTCAAGCCAGCCCTCAATTGCAATAAGAAGGAAAGAGAAGCCAAGCACGATGATAACCTTCATGCTGTTTCTTACGGTATGTTTGCGGGCGTATGATGTTTCAAAGAACAGGTACAGTCCCAGACCGGTCACTATGCCAAGTATTATGCCGAGTATAATAGACACAGGAATATTTACGAAATCCATAACATTAGCCCTGCCGCCCTGTGCCACATTTAAAAATGTAGTGAACAACACTATTACAAATATGTCATCGCATGAAGCCCCAGACAGTATCATCTGCGGAATCGCTTTGTCAGTTCCGTAGTGTTTCTCAATCAGCATTACCATTCGTGGAACGACAACCGCAGGAGAAACAGCGGCGAGAACCGCGCCCATCACAGCAGCTTCGACGTGGTTAATTCCAAGAATTACAGGGGCAAGCAGAATATAACTGATGATTTCACAGGAAGCCGGAATGAAGGACATGAGAATAGCACTTCGTCCGGCTTTTTTCAGGTCTTTTAAGTCAAGCGACAGACCGGCTTTGATAAGAATAATAATAAGAGCCATTTTTCGCAGATCAGCCGATATTGAAAGGATTGATGGGTCAAGAAAATCAAGGACATATGGCCCGAGAACAATACCGGTAACAAGCATACCGATGATTCTTGGCAGTTTCAGCTTCTGGCAGATTGCGCCCATGACGAGCCCAACCAGAAAGATAAGTGATAGAGATGTCAGCATAATAAGCCTCCTTAAAAATATAGTAAATGCATTTATGAACGCAAAAAAAGCTGATGCTTCCTGCGACATAAAATCGTAGAAGTCATCAGCTTGAATAAGCAGTTTAGGTTTCCCAAGGGAGTACTTCATTCCCTTTGATATTTATAATACTTTGGGGCAGGATTGTCAAATGTAAATGAGGAAATATATAATATTTAAAGAAAAATATATAATTTCCGAAAATTAAAATAATATTTCCTGAAAATGCCTTGATATTTCCGAAAAATTGCGTAAAATATAATATAGATGTATATAAATGTTGTGAATTAAGTAAGAGGCGGTGTGGAATCTGTGTACATGACACGGATTTCAGTATGTGCAGTAATGCACAGAAAAGAGGGGCTTTATGGATATTAGATATATTAAGGCGAAGGAATTATCCGCAAGATGGGGCGTGACGCCGAGAAGAATTAACCAGTTGTGTACAGAGGGAAAGCTGCCGGGAGCTTATAAGGAAGGCAAGTTCTGGATGATACCTGACGATGTGGATAGACCGGATTGTTTAAGGGAGAATAGGAATCTTTATGTCAGGGAAGACAGCGTTGTATACAACAGGAAGCGTCCCTGCCCGGTTGGAATAACATCTTATAAAGAAGTGTCGAATGAATGTTATTATGTAGACAAAACATTGCTTATCAGGGACATTATAGATAATCACAGTAAGGTGTATTTATTTACAAGACCGAGAAGATTCGGAAAGACACTTACTATGGACATGGTTCGCACATTTTTTGAAAAGACTGATACGGATACATCAATATATTTTAAAGATAAATATATATGGCGCGTGGGTGCAGCATATAAGGAGAAGCAGGGGCAGTACCCGGTGATTTTTCTTACATTTAAAGACGCCCACCAGTCAACATGGCAGGACATGTACGCAAGTCTCTGCTTTACATTAAGGAATGAATTTTTGCGACATATTGAACTGACGACAAGCGCCAGATTAAGTGACTATGATAAGAAGTATCTTAAGTCAATACTTGATGATGAGGCAACGATAATAGATTATCAGTTTGCACTGGGGAAGCTGTCGGCAATGCTTTCAAAGCATTATGGCAGGAATGTAATCGTGATAATTGACGAGTACGATACGCCAATCCAGCAAGGACATATATTTGGATACTATGATGAAGTGATTGGCTTTATGAGAAATCTTTTGTCGGCTGTCTTAAAGGACAATCCAAGTCTGGAACTGGGGATTCTCACGGGAATTCTCCGCATAGCTAAGGAAAGCCTGTTCAGCGGGCTTAACAATCTTGTGGTTAATACAATTCTTGATGATGAATACTCGCAATATTTTGGATTCACGGAAGAGGAAGTTTCTGCTATGGCGCAGTACTACGGCGTGTCTGACCGGCTGGGTGAGATTAAGGAATGGTATGACGGCTATATGTTTGGCAGAACCGGAATATATAATCCGTGGTCGGTTATTAATTACTTCAATAACAAATGTGTTCCCAAAGCCTTCTGGTCAAGAACAAGTGGCAATGAGATAATCGGCGAGCTGTTTAATAGTGCTGATACCACATTTGCAGACAACTTATTAAGATTGCTGCAGGGCAGTACTGTTCAGGCAATTGTTGACACAGATATCATATATCCTGAGATTAATGGAGACATTGATACAATATACAGCTTCCTTCTGGTTGCCGGATATCTGCGTGTGTCAGAGCATATTGGCTCTCTGTACGACAATCCGATATGCTCGCTGTCGATACCTAATTATGAGATAAAGAGCGTGTTCCAGAAGGAGATTATTGACAGATATAATGGCATATTTATAGGCGTTCTCCTCAGGAATTTTGAGGAATCAATCCGCACGGGGAATGCACATTTGCTGACAGAAACTCTGCAAAAGTATCTGTTGCAGTCGGCAAGCGTGTTTGATACGGCACATGAGGATTTCTATCATGGGGTAGTATTTGGAATGCTTGCGGTTTTATCTGATAGTTATTATATCTCGTCTAACAGGGAATCGGGTGAGGGACGTTTTGACATTGAGCTTCAGCCTAAGAGCCGTGGTGGGCAGGGATATATCATGGAGTTTAAGGCGTGCAGGGAAGCGGAGCTTGAGAAGATGGCAGACAGCGCAGTCGTGCAGATAAAGCAGAAAGGTTACACCACTAATCTTGAGAAGCGAGGTGTAGCTAAGATTGGCATGTTTGGAGTTGCATTCAGTGGGAAGAAAGTGAATGTGGCGTATGAAGAGTATAGTGTAAAGAAGCACAGGAAATAGTAAATGCGCATTATGGGCAGTGTATACGCCGCCTTATAATGCGCATTTATTTTAGTTATTTTTAATTGCATTATACAGATTAACAATCTCGCCATCTTTCTTGGAATTCAAGAATACAGTATGGTCAGCAGTTTTTATCATAAGCACAGGAGACACATCTTTAAAAATGTAGAGACTGCATTTTCCATAAGTATTGCCCTTAAATTTTCCGACAAGATAACTTTCTGTGGCACCGCCATTATATTTGAAAAAATGGTCATCAGGCAGTGAATCCATCAGAGTAATTTCGGTAATGTCGTCAATGTTAATTCTGCTTGTATAACCGCATGAAGACACATTTACAGTGCTTTCAGTAGTCCTGATGTCGATAGTAACATGAATGTATGGAATTAATACAATAGTTGTCCATATTAGTAATCCAAGAGTAACAGCCGTTATGCTTCCGGTGAATATCTTAGCACCGGTTCTGGCGTAGTTAAGCGAGTAGTTGGTCGAACACAGCCTGTCGGGTACGAAAAGGTGCGGGTCATTAGGATTGTAGTAAAATCCAGTCTTCCAGTAGTCATCATCATCAACAAATACCGGCTGTGTGTCAGCCTTAAGCATTTCGTTCTTTCTGTTGCGTGCAAGAATAAGAATAACAGTGAGCGTGCAGCCGCTTAACAACTGCAGAATAATGTACATCCAGAAACTTAAGTCTCCAATAGTATCCTGAATAATACACATTAACACAAATGTTATCCATGCCACGAAGTTAAGCAGTGACATTACAAGCATTGCTGAAGCAATGTATTTCTTCATAGTCAGATTAACAATGTTGTTAATGTCCGAATTAAGGCTGTATGCTTGATTCTGTCGTCTGTTCATGTAAATGTGGAACACAAGTCCGAATACAGAAACTATGACAGTGCATATCGCAAATACAATAATCATTGAAAAATATGCTCTGTCCGTCCATGAATAGAATGGAATCAAAGCCAGCAGTTCTGCGGCAATTATAATGATGTGGTATCTGAAGCTGATTGGAGTTGCATCTGCATTTGCACAAGCACGCGTATCAATAAAGACCTTCTGTTTCTGGGATTCCACAAACCAGCCATTCTGTATCTTTAACAGATACATTTTCCGATGCGCTGAAAGCTGGATATACATAATTCCGAAAACGAATACAAGAATCCAGATTGTATACATAATAACGAAAATGATTATGTTCACAAAATTAAGAAAGCATATGGCTATTGAGAGTACTGCATTGATATTCTGGAAATATTTCATGCTTTTCTTAAAGTGTGTCAGAAGTCTGGTGACATCGTCATCGTTAACATGGTCGCCTGGAATGTGGACTCCGATAAGCATTCCATTGTTGTATCGGTAGTTGGATTCATATGCAAATCTCATGATCAGGACTGTGAACATGTTGCATACGAAGAATAGCATAAACATTGCGATTTTCATAAGGAAACCTCCTTGTATAGTGGGTCTGTGTGTGTTAATGCATGTGTGAATACAGGCATATTACATTGTGCAGGGATTCATCTTGGAATAAATGTTTTCGCACATTTTTAAGAATTCTTCCTTATCCATTCCTGTAATGCTTGCTTCTGCTGACAGCAGCTCAAGCTCTGATTCAAGCTTTTCCCTGAATTCAATATCCATATTAATATTCTCGGCGACAAATGCTCCAAGTCTTCTATCAGTTTTAATAAAGCCCTCAGCTTTAAGAATCTGGTAAGTTTTATTGACGGTCATTGTATTAACGCCTGCGTCAGAAGCAAGCTGTCTGACAGTCGGTAGTTTCTCGCCAGCCTTAAGTTCTCCCTTGCCGATTCCTTTAACAATCTGATTCCTTAACTGCACATATATGGGTGTGTCGCTCGCAAAATTAAGTTCAATAACCATGTCGGGCTCCTTTCTGTAAAGAGAGGTGATTTTTGTCTTATTTGTATTATATATAGTAATACAGATGAGACAAGAAGTCAAGAGGGCAGGGTGAGGATAATCATAGGCATGAGATAATATTGGGGAAATGCCTACACAATTATGGTAATTATGTAGATTAGTATGTTTATTGAGGAGAAATTGAAGTGGTAAAAGAGAATATTGAAGGAGAAAGACCTACGCAGGTGGATGGGATTGGCAGGATAGTAGGTCTTTTGCGAGGGATGAGAGGGAATAAAAGAGGAACTAGGGGGAGAAAGACCTACGCAAGTGGATGGGATTTGGCGGGATAGTAGGTCTTTTGAGAGGGATGAGAGGGAATAAAAGAGGAACTAGGGGGAAAAAGACCTACGCAAGTGGATGGGATTGGCAGGATAGTAGGTCTTTCGCGAGGGATAGCAGGAGATAAAAGAGGAACAAGGAGGAGAAAGACCTACACAAGCTAAGAAAACAAGTTGGTTAGTATGTTTACGAAGAAAAAAAGCGTTCCGAAGGAAACAGGCATTAGGAAACGATGTACTGGAAACGATGAACTAGAAATCCTAAAACGCTATTGACATATAAACCTAGTAGGTATATAATCTGCAACATAGTAACATATAAAATTAGTAGGAAATAAAAATCAACAAACACTTCAAGGACGGCGGAATATTCGACAAGATATATGAGAAGAAGTAATTAAGGGAAGGGGAAACGACAGAATGAAAGAGAAGAAAAGAAAGAAAAAAAGAGTAATACCGGGCTTTGGTCTTTCATTTGGAATAACAATTGCAATGTTAGGAATCATTGTTGTTATCCCTTTATGTACCCTTGTGATATTCTCGGCAAAGCTGTCGTTTACGGAATTTATAACGACAGTCACAAGACCGAGGGTGCTTTCAAGCTACAGAGTCAGTCTTCAGACAGCGTTAATCGCGGCACTTATAGACGCAGTTATGGGAACGATTCTTGCGTGGGTACTTGTAAGATACAACTTTCCGGGTAAGCAGATTATGAATGGAATAATTGAACTTCCATTTGCACTGCCGACAGCTGTTGCGGGTATAGCACTTACACATCTGACAACAACTAATGGCTGGCTTGGAGCATTTTTTGGCAAATTTGGAATCCGGATTGCATACACAAGGCTGGGAATCATATTTGCACTTATATTCGTTGGAATTCCATTCGTAGTGAGGGCGGTCCAGCCAGTGCTTGAAAAAGTCGATATCCAGTATGAGGAGGCAGCCAACATGCTTGGCGCAACCAACAGACAGACAGTATTCAGGGTAATACTTCCAGAGATACTTCCGGCACTTATCGGTGGATTCACAATGTCGTTCGCAAGAGGATTGGGAGAGTATGGAAGCGTAGTTTTCATAGCTGGAAACACACCATATGAGACAGAGATAGTGCCATTAATGATTATGTCAAAGCTTCAGGAATACGACTATGCAAGTGCAACATCGATAGCACTTGTGATGTTATTCATCGCATTTGTAATCCTCTTTATAAATGCAGTGTTACAGAGCAGGACATCGAAGATTGTAAGTGGAATTTCGTAGAAAGGGGTTAGCGTATGAACATCAGAAAAGATTCAGGTCCGTTAAAATGGACTCTAATAGGTATAAGTGTGTTGTTTTTATTTGTGATGCTTATTCTGCCCCTCAGTTATGTAATGTACACAGCATTTTCTAAGGGAATAAAGGTGTTCCTTGCGGCAGTTACTGACAAATACGCGCTTCATTCAATCAAGCTGACAATAGAAGTTTCACTTATCGCTGTTGTCTGCAATACATTTTTTGGGATATTTGCCTCATGGCTTATAACAAAGTTCCAGTTCAAGGGAAAGAAAGTGATATCTACTTTAATAGATTTACCGCTGACTGTTTCACCGATTATAGCGGGTCTTATATATGTGCTTACATTCGGAAGACAGAGTTTTATATATCCATATCTTAAGGCTATGGGAATAAGAATTATATTTGCAGTTCCGGGAATTGTGCTTGCAACTATATTTGTAACTTTTCCATTCATATCAAGGGAGCTGATACCGGTTCTTACATCGCAGGGAACTGACGAGGAGGAGGCCGCAGCGCTTATGGGTGCAAATGGCTGGACTATATTCTGGAAGGTTACATTCCCGCATATCAAATGGTCGCTTCTCTACGGTATTGTACTGTGTACAGCGAGAGCAATGGGGGAGTTTGGCGCGGTGTCCGTTCTTTCAGGACATTTGCGCGGAAGAACTAACACGATGCCGTTGTATATTGAGCTTCTGTATCAGGGATATGATTTTACGGGAGCATTTGCAGTATCAGCAATTCTTGTGCTGATGGCGGTTATTATACTGGTGCTTCGAAGTGTGCTTGAATACAAGGGGCAGCAGGCAGCTAAGGCAGAGAAAGGGCAGCAGGAAGGATAGAAACGCACTACAACAGAAAGGCGGAACAGATTATGGCAGATTTACAGCAGGATACAGAGAAATATGTAGAGCTTCGTAATATCAATAAGACATATGGCACATTTAAAGCTTCGAATAATATTAATCTCGGAATTGGGAAGGGTAAGCTTATTGCACTGCTTGGACCTAGCGGAAGCGGCAAAACTACCATCTTAAGAATGATAGCAGGCCTTGAGACTGCGGATTCAGGTGATATTATTATTGATGGTAAGGTTGTTAATGATGTGCCGGCAAGTAAGCGTGGAATAGGTTTTGTTTTCCAGAACTACGCACTTTTCAGATATATGACAGTGTATGATAACATTGCATTTGGATTAAAGGTCAATAAATGGAAAAAATCGGACATTAAGAAACGTGTTGATGAGCTTATTGAGCTTGTCGGACTTTCAGGCATGGCGAAAAGATACCCTAGCCAGTTATCAGGCGGACAGAGGCAGAGAGTAGCATTTGCAAGGGCATTAGCACCTAATCCTGAGCTTCTGCTCCTTGATGAACCATTTGCAGCGATTGATGCGAAGGTAAGACAGGAATTAAGAAGCTGGCTTCGTGACATGATTACCAAGGTTGGAATCACTAGTATATTCGTTACACATGACCAGGATGAGGCAATTGAGGTTGCTGATGAAATTATTGTCACTAACAAGGGTCATATAGAGCAGATTGGAACGCCAAGACAGATATACAGAGAGCCTGAGACAGCATTTATGGCGGAATTCATGGGACATCCGGTGCATGTTGACCAGATTAATAAGATTAAAGGTTTTAACCAGCTTGATGATTCTGTTAAGGCGGTATTAAGACCAGAGAATGTCAACATCACAAAACTTGATGAAAAGGTTGATTCTGCCGCTTCTGTTGAGAAGGGCGTTGTTGTAAACAAGCTTTTCATGGGTAAGGAAGTCGAGATAACAGTCAATGTCAACGGTATAGATGTTGTAGGAACAAGAAATGTTGAGGAAGCTCCGATAAAGAAGGGCGAGGAAGTAAATGTATTTATTCACAGGGCATTTACTTACGGCGCAGATGGAATTGTCAACATTGTTGAAAATGCAAATAAGTTCGAAGATTGGATGGTTATCTAGAATATACAAAATGGAGAAAAGCATATTAATTGGCTTTTCTCCATTTTATGATTTTAGGTATTATTTTTTTTCAGCCCGTATCATTTGCTCTACATATTCCATAATGTAGTAGTTATCCTCTGGCATCTGGCAGCCTACTATGTAGATGCCGTCATTATCAGAACATCTTATAATCTGACCCTCTAATACAGAATGTGCAGGTAAATCAAAATTATCAATTGAAACAGTAACGATTTTGCCTTTGTTATTTGAGAAAAATCTGTCTTTTGAGAGGAATGCAAAACCATTGGCACTCAGATTATCAAGTTTTCCTTCAAATGTTTCGTCTGTACCCTTTACTGTAATTGTACAGTGATTGTTCATATCAATTCTAGGATATTTACGACGGTTAAGAATCTGTGGTCTTGTTGTGATTGTAACAATGCCCGTTGTTGCAGATGCTTTTTTGTCAGATGCAATCTTAGCGTTTTCCCAACGGTATATTACATTTCCAACTGTTACTAACATGTCACATTCAATGGCTGAATTAACTGCAGGCAGTGCCTTCTCAAGTTCAAGAGTTATACTGTTGTCATTATGTGTCTTAATGGTTCCGTGATATTCAACATTTTCACCATGAGTACCTTTAAGGATTGCGGATGCCTTCATGCCTGTCTTAATATCCTCAATACCCATGAAACCGCCAACACCAAGTTCACACATAAGAGCCTGTATTGTGTTTTCCATGGTATTGATATTGGTAGCACTTTCGTCATATTTGCTTACAATACGGCTGCTGATATCTCTTGAATTAGTTATGCACTCTGTCATGGTATCAACTATATCTGATACCTGGGACATGTTGCTTACAAGCTGCTTATTAGCGGATTCAACATCTTTAATGGCTGTATCAATAATATGTATATGGTCTTCAATCTGAGTAGAATCAGATGTGATAAGACTGATGCTTTCGCTTGTCTGTGTAATCTTGTCAAGAGTAACCTGGATGAGTGATAAAGTCTCTCCAATAGAAGAAAGCATTTTATCGGAGATTACGGCAAGACGGTCTAAGGCGCTCTGTATTTCACTGGAAGAAGTCTTGGTTTCTGTGCTTAATGCACGAATCTGTTCAGCTACAACGGCAAAGCCTTTACCTGCATCTCCAGCTCTTGCAGCTTCAATAGAAGCATTGAGGGCAAGAAGATTGGTCTGGCTGGATATATTATCGATAGCACTTGTCTGGTCTTTAACAGTCTTGAATTCTGATTCAAAATCATGCAGGATATTCTCAACCTCTGAAGAAAGCTCAGACATTGTAGTTGCTGTTGTAATAAGGTTTTCAAGGTCGCTTGAGCTTGTGTATGCATGCTCCTGTGACTCAGAAGTAAGGCTTACCATATCGTTAATAAGCTGGGCAACATGTTCAACCTGTGAACTTATGTCAGTTGTCATATCAGTGGAAGAAGCAGTATGGCTTCTTAAATCTTCATTATTGCTTGAAAGTTCATTCATGCCAAGCATGATAACATCAGAACCATGCTTATTCTCTGAAGCCAGTTCGCGTACAACAGTAATTCCACTCATAATAGAATTAGAGGAAGTCTTAACTTTCTCAACAGTTGAAACAACTCTGTCAAGATCAGCTTTAATACTTCCATTCAAAGCACCATCGGATTCATTAAGGTGTCTGATAGACATAACATAGCAGATATAGCATAGAAGAAGACATGCAACCTGTAACTGGTAATTCTTCATATCTGCATCAGACCTGCATCCGAGAACAATATATCTGTACACATCACTGACAATAACAGAAAGTATATTAGCAATACCGCAGTTAATCATGAATTTCTTGTTCTTATATAGAACGAGAAGACTCATGACCGGAAGAATATATGTGAATGAAATAGGAGAATCAGTTGTGCATATTACAAATGTATAGAAAATACCATAACCAATAACAAGACATAATTTGTACGCATCAGTTGCTTTTCCCTTGATTCTGAAAAATAATTCTCCAATAAAGAAAGGTATCCAGCAAAGTGCAACAAATATTATGTAGCTGCTTTTTGGATAGATTCCATTAGCTGCATCAGTACCATAATTGGCGGTCAAAAGGAGTGAGAAAACAAGCCATATCCGACGGGCTTTAATATTAGCCTTGGCTTTAAAAACATTAGCATCGTAGTTCATAGAATAATCTCCTATAAAATATAAAATTGTTAAGTTAGTGAAGTATTTTATCACGAAAATAAACTAGTTTTATTTTATAGCAAATATTTACTATTTTCAACAAGAATATCTTAAATATGGGGAGAAAAATATAGGGAGAATGTGATACCGATAGGTAGTCGCATTTTGAAGCATCTTATAGGTAGAAAATAGATATGACTACAATGTTAGAATGAGAATTAACCTATCAAAACATAATAATATGCAAGCTTATAGGAAATTTCTGCTAAGAACGGGACGAAAGAATAGTCTCAGACAGTAAAAGAAGAAAAATTTACCTATAGGATGATTGATTTATATGAATATATAGGAGAGACTGATAAAATATATGTGGGCTGATTATAAATTTCTGATTAAACAGAGAAATATAATTACCTGGTTATATTTACTCAGGCGGTTTTACATAATAATCAAAAGGTAGATTTACTTAATAATATTAAAGTGTTCTGGCTGTGTATAAACAGAAACGTATCAGAAGATGTTAATTTTATTAAGAAATTTAAGCTTTTTTAAGAAATGTTTAATTTTCTTATTGACAAATTATCCGTAAAGGAATATTTTAATGTACAAATCAACAGTCAAATGCGAAGAACAGGAAATGACTTCTTCATATCACCGCTCACAGAAAGCCGTCAGTTGATGAGAGACGGCAGCAAGGAATGATTAAGCCCTCACCTGCAAGCAGTTCTGGTGAAAGACAGGCAGATGTCTAGTAGTTGGAACCGGTACCCACCGTTAAAAGGGCATGCCATAAGAGATGAATATACCGAGTGGCAGTAGAGTGGTCGGAGTATCCGGCAAGCAAAGTGGTAACGCGGAAGTAGAAATAATATACCTTCGTCTTTGCACATAATCCAGAAATGGATTAGTGCATTGACGAAGGTTTTTTTGTGCGAGTAGCGATGAGGATGGAACAACGGGAATTTGATGTATGCTTGCATACAATCAGATTCATGTTGGAACATCCGAGGAGCACCGCGACAATGTCAGAACGCAGTTCTGACATATGAGCTACGAGCTATGTAAGCGATGAGAATCATAGCACCGCTTCCACTGCGTTTGACTGGTGAAATATATTTTTATAGGAGAGTGACATTATGAACACATTAGTAATCGTGCTTATCGCGGCAGTTGTACTTTTTGGTGCATACATGGTTTATGGTCGTTGGTTAGCAAAGAAATGGGGTATTGACCCTAAGGCAGAGACACCAGCCGTTAAATATAACGACGGTAAAGATTTTGTTCCAACTAATGGCTGGACAGTTTTCAGTCATCAGTTCTCATCAATTGCAGGAGCAGGTCCTGTAACAGGTGCTATTCAGGCAGCAGCATTTGGATGGTTACCAGTTTTACTCTGGATACTCATCGGTGGTGTATTCTTCGGAGCAGTTACAGACTTTGGTGCACTTTATGCCTCAGTTAAGAATGAAGGTAAGTCAATGGGTATGATTATTGAGAAGTACATCGGTAAGTTTGGCCGTAAGATTTTCTTACTTTTCTGCTGGTTATTTACACTTATCGTTATCGCAGCATTTGCAGATATGGTTGCAGGTACATTTAATGCTTATACAGTAAATGCTGATGGTGCTACTGTTTTATCAGCAGTTGCTAAGACAAATGGTTCAGCCGGTATGGTATCTATCATGTTCATGGTGTTTGCCGTTGTATTTGGTCTTATCCAGAAGAAGTTAAAGCTTTCAGGCTGGAAAGAAGCAGTGCTTGGTATTGTGTTTATTATCGCAGCATTTGCTGTTGGTATGTTTTTCCCACTTGAGTTCAACAAAGATGTATGGAGTTATATCACATTTGTATATATCTTCTTCGCTGCAGTTATGCCAATGTGGTTAATGAAGCAGCCTCGTGACTATATGACAACATTCATGTTTATCTGCATGATTGTAGGTGCAGCAGTTGGTCTTGTAGTTGCACATCCTTCAATGAATCTTCCTGTATATACAGGATTCAACAATGCAAAGCTTGGAACAATGTTCCCAATTCTTTTCGTAACTGTTGCATGTGGTGCTGTTTCTGGTTTCCACAGCCTTGTATCTTCTGGTACATCTTCTAAGACAGTTGATAACGAGAAGGATATGCTTAAGGTTGGTTACGGCGCAATGGTACTTGAGAGTTTACTTGCAGTACTTGCCCTTTGTGTTGCTGGTGCAGCTGCTACTAACGGAGCGCTTCCAGCTAAGACACCATTCGCAATCTTCAGCAGTGGTGTAGCAGGATTCTTTGAAATGTTTGGTGTTCCAGTACATTTTGCAACAGTATTCATGACAATGTGTGTATCTGCTCTTGCTCTTACATCACTTGATGCAGTTGCCCGTATCGGTCGTATGAGTTTCCAGGAACTCTTCAGCGTAGATGATATGGAACATGCAGAAGGATGGAGAAAGTTATTCTGTAATACATACTTCTCAACAGTTGTAACATTGGTATGTGGATTCATCCTTACTAAGATTGGATATGCAAATATCTGGCCATTATTCGGTTCAGCTAACCAGTTATTAAGTGCTCTTGTAATTCTTACACTCTGCGTATTCTTAAAGGTTACAGGACGAAGCAACAAAATGCTTTTCCCTCCTCTTATCATCATGCTTTGTGTAACATTTACAGCACTTGTACAGAGAACAATTGCAATGGTTAAGGCTATTAAGTTAGCAGCATCTGTTACAATTCCTGCTGGACAGACATCTTGGGGAAGCGTATTCATCGCTAACGGACTTCAGCTTATAATTGCTATACTCCTTATCGTACTCGGTGTAATCATCGTAGTTAACTCAGTAAAGAGCTATGCAAAGAGCGAGAAGAACTCTGAGAAGACAGCAGCTTAATTGGTCATTAAATATGTATGACGCAGGATATGTTAGTGGTACAGGCTTTCATGATTCCTGAGCTTAGTGGTAGTAAATGCCGCTATATACAGACTGATATCATATTCAATACTAATAAAATAAAATATACCGGGGCAGTTATTCTGCTCCGGTATGTTTTGATTTATCGGAAGGTGTTCCGATTTCTTCTATTATATTGTCATCTATCTGGATATCTGTGAGTGTGTATTGTTCAGGTGCTTCTTTTATGTTGCGGAAAACATTACAGGTGCAGGTATTCTTTCTTATTATAATGTGTTCTGTGGAAGATGGCGGAATGTCAGTTCTTCCTTTCAGGTCAAAAAACTGTGTCCACGGATTGATGTTGATGAAATTAAATATCTTTCCCTGAACATATTCTATAGTGATATATTCGTAATGCTGTGGCGTGTCGGGACGCATTTTCAGCCAGAGCAGATTGTAACCTGAGTCGACCTTGATGTGACGCATTATTATATTCTTATTGTGTATGGATTCTGAGCCACATGTAAGGCATCCATGGCAGAATTCAAATGTGCAGTCCTCAATAATTATGCGTTCATTAGCACCATTGTCTGGGTCGTTGTCAGCAAATGGTCCTTTGCCGCCTTTTAAAGCAACTGCGTCATCATTAACATTAATTGTGCAGCCTTTAATAAGAATATCAGTGCAGGCGTCAATGTCTATTGCGTCAGTGCTAGGTGCTTTGACAGGCGCAGAGGGGCTTGTAATGCGGCAGTTAAGGTAACGTACATGAGAACATCTATATAGGTGATTAGTCCAGAAATGCGAATTACAAATGTGCAATCCGGCAACAGTAACATTAGTACAGCCTGACATATAGATAAGCCTAGCACGCTGTTCGTCTTTGTTGGTGCAGTCGGGATTCCAGGTTCTTCGCTGCCAGAAGGCTTTCCAGCTTCGTAAGCCGTTACCGTCTATCGTTCCTTTACCGCACAATGTAAAGCCATCAATTCCAGAAGCATTGATAAGTGCGGCAAAATACAGACAGGTTTCACCTTCTATTCTTGTTTCACAGACCGGATAATCGCTGATGTCGTCACTTCCCATAAGTGTTGCATCGTCTTCAATATATAGATTAACTCCCTGTCTGAAAAATAAAGCTCCAGTCATGTATGTACCATGCGGAATAACGATTACACCGCCACCAGCATTGTATACAATGTCTATCAGCTTCTGGAAATTATCAGTGTATATTCTGCCATCATCATGTATACCATAATCTGTAATAATATATTGCTTTCCCAGTTTGGTGAGTTCTGGAATGCTGGTATTGTGAAACCAGCCATCAACAGGAGTTCCGTCTGGGAAAATGTCTGAATGTATAGTTTCCATATATATAACTCCGTTTTTATTTGTTAAAAACTGTATTCCTTTTAAGCTTCCTGCATCAGAATACTCACAAGATTCTTGTATCTTTTGGTTTTCTCGATTATGTCGTCCTGCATGACACCATAATATATGAATACATCACGCAAAATTCTGTTAAATTCCTTAATTGAGGACTTCTTTCCGGTCACGCCGCCTGTAATATAACCAGTGGTAGTTTCTATTTCAATGTCCATATGCGCGTCATTATCCTCACGCACATACAGAAACAGGTTAATTTCGCTATTCATGTCATGCTTTATCTGCTTATACATGAATTTATATTCAGCAGAATTTCTGTCAGCTTCCTTAAATCCCCATTGTTCCTGAACATACTGACATACTTCCTCAATTGCATGATTATCGTCAAAAGAAATGTTTTTTTCTACCTCAGCTTTTTTTCTTTCATAAAGCATTTTCTTAAACTTATATGCAAAACTGGTTTTCCGGTTTCTTTTAACATATGCCGATGTTGGTCCATCAAAATTATCATAACCATTTACCCCATTCATAAATGAACCTCCAATATAACTTCATATTAATATGATAAAGGTATCGCGGATAAATCACAATATTTTTATAAGAAAAAAATATTGACATAGTGTGTGACATACAGTATGATGAATTAAAATGATAGTGTGTGTGACACACTACAATCTGATGAATATTGTTGATTTGGATAATTAAGAAGGGAAGAGATTGAATGAATTGCGATGAAATTGTTTCAGGACTGATTCTGGAATTTCGAAGAGGAACACTTATCATGGTAGTGTTAGCACAGCTAAACAAGCCGATGTATGGGTATTCACTTATAAAGGAATTAGAAGGAAAGGGGATTTCAATAGAAGGGAATACTTTATATCCGCTACTGAGAAGACTTGAAAGTCAGGGACTTTTAAAAAGTGAATGGGAAACAGATGAAACGAAGCCGAGAAAGTATTACATCATTACAGAAGATGGAAAACTGGTTTATAAAAAAATTAAAGCACACTGGGAAAAATTTTCCCAGTCAATTAATGCTCTTATGGAGGTGGAATAAATGGTGAAAAATGATTTGATTGAAAGATATGTTTATGCAGTTACAAAATATATGAAGGCTGATTTGAAAAAAGATGTATCGGCAGAATTAGAGACAATAATACAAGATATGCTAGAGGAACGATGCGGAGATGTTATGCCAACTGAACATGATATCAGAGTTGTTCTGACAGAACTGGGAACTCCGGCAGAACTTGCTTCGAAATACAAGAGTGAAATACAGGATTGTTTAATTGGTCAGCCTTATTACAATCTGTATGTGTATGTACTGAAAATTGTAACGGCATGTGTTATCGGGGGGATGTTACTCGCACAGATTATGGCAGCAGTAATATCGCATACTATCTGGTATATAGCCATATTCAGGATTATAGGTGGAATTTTTGGCGGTGTATTGACAGGATTTGCATTTGTTACATTGTTGTTTGCGTTCTTCTATAAAAGAGGAATTAAGGTGGAAGGTTTAAGTAATGGGATAGATAATCTGCCGCCTGTTCCACAGAAAACGAATCAGATTTCAAAAGCAGATTCAATTATTGGAATTATATTTTCAGTTATATTTACTCTTGTATTTCTTGTTTGTCCGCAGATTATATGTATTGCTTTTGTAAAGAATGGTGTCAGTGTGTATGAACCGCTCTTTAATCTGGAATACATCAGACAAACATGGTATCTGATTCTTGCATTTGGTATCTTAGGTATTGCAAAAGAAAGTGTGAACCTTATTGATGGAAGCTATACCCAAAGAGTAATGATTGTTACAATTATTACCAATCTTATTGATGGTTTATTAACATTCATTTGGTTGTTAAACGGAAGAATTATGAATTCTGCATTTTTTGATGGAGTTGAGCAGTTATTCGGAGAAAATGCAGAAATGATTTCGAAAATTTTTATGCATTTTAATAAGCTGTTCCTGGCAATTATTATTTTTGCATTAGCAATTAACTGTATTGAGACAGTTGTGAAATCAGTTAAATATGGCAGGAAATAAGGTGAGAATATAGCAGTTCGTATATATTGTTTGCAGACAGTATAATAAACATTACAGAGCGGTTTCAAAAAATGAAAAAATTTAAACTTTTGAAACTGGAGGCTATATGAAGATCATTACAAGAGATGCATAATTCTTCCTGTTTTCCACATACTATCCATACATTATAAATTATGGAAAGTATGTAAGAATCAGGAGGAATTATTAATATGAAAGCCACAGGAATTGTAAGAAGGATAGATGATTTAGGCAGAATTGTCATTCCAAAGGAGATAAGAAGGACACTTCATATAAGGGAAACTGACCCGATGGAGATATTTACGGATGCTGAGGGGCAGATTATTCTGAAAAAATATTCACCGATAGGGGATATTAGCACATTTGCAGGAAAATATGCAGAATCACTGTCAGACGCAACCGGAATGACCGTATGTATAACTGACAGGGAACAGGTTATTGCTGCATCAGGGGATGATAAGAAGAATCTGATGAATAAGCCTGTTACTAAGGAACTTAATCAGGCAATGGAAGGCAGATGTACCATTGCTGCAGGCGAAGGTGAGGACGGTTTTGTTAAGGTTACTGATGAGGCACAGTTTAAGCAGGAAATTATGTATCCTATAATATGTCAGGGAGATGTTTTAGGAACTGTACTTATGATGTCTATTGACATGAAGCCAAAGTTTACAGATAATGAAAAGAAAATGGTAAAGACGGCGGCTAACTTTTTAGGAAAGCATATGGAGTCGTAGATGGCTTGAGGCGGACTGATTGTACTGCAGGGATAGTAGGCTGGATTTACCTGTGGCTTAAGGAGAAGAACATGAGATTAGATAAATATTTAAAAGTATCAAGACTTATAAAGAGAAGGACTGTTGCCAACGATGCATGTGATGCAGGAAGAGTAATGGTTAATGACAAGGTTGTGAAGGCATCTTATGATGTTAAAGTCGGAGATATTATTGAAATCCAGTTTGGTAACAAGAATGTAAGAGCAAGGGTTACAGATGTCAAGGATACTGTTAAGAAAGAAGAAGCAAAGGAAATGTTTGAATATCTTTAATTCAAAGTACCTGTAATCATATATTGTGGTCATGCATATATTCTCATATAACGGAATGTCTATAAGGAGGGTATATGGAGGAAAAGGTAAGGGTGAAGCGTCCACACAGGCTGAATATGGAGGACAGGAAAAGAATTGATTTTACAGGAATAACAGATGTAGTGTCATTTGATCCGGTTAAGGTTGTACTTGAATCTGATTATGGGCATATTACAATCAAAGGGGAAGGACTGCATGTTAACAGGCTTTCTGTCGAGAAGGGTGAATTAGACCTTGACGGCAGAGTGGATTCTGTATGTTATTCGGAGGCTGGCATGAAGAATAAGCAGGATTCGTTCATGAGCAGGCTTCTCCGATGATTAATGAGATTATATATTGGGAGCTTTATGCACTTGTGGTAAGCTTCTTTAATGGTGTTCTGCTTGCATGGATATACGATAATATAAGGGCTTTCAGACGAATTGTACGGCATAAAACAGTTGCTTTTATGAGTGTGGAAGATATTATATATGGAATATATGCCGGATTAAGTGTATTTGTGATGTGCTTTAAGGTTGCAGACGGAATTATCCGCGGATTCATAATTATGGGAATTGCTGTGGGGGCATTTCTGTATTTTAAGTTTTTAAGCAGTTTTTATATAAGGTGGTCAGTAAGAATTATAAAAATTTTACTAAAACCGGCATGTTTTATATTGAAAAATGTGGTGCGTATTATTACAATACCAGTAAGAAGCCTTAAAATGTATATGAAACGCAGGAAAGATATGGGTAAGAAGGAAGCACAAGGGTGAGGAATATATGAAATTAGAATCTAGAAGAGAGCGTGCAGAAAGGCTTAAGAAGCAGAGAAGGTCAACGCTGGCAGGAATGATTATTGCAATTATTGTTGTCGTGGCACTTGGCGTTGTTCTGTGGAGAGGCAAGGCAGGACTGGAAGAAAAGAATGCTGATTATCAGGCTCAGATTACAGAGTTACAATCCCAGATTGATGACGAGAATAAAAGAAGTGATGAATTGTCTGAATATGAGAAGTATGTCAAGACAAAGAAGTTCGTTGAGGAGATTGCCAAGAATAAATTCGGGCTTATATATCCTGACGAACTGGTGTTTAAGCCTAATAACAAGTAAAATTCATACCAAATATTATGTCGGAGCTGGAAGATTTTTTGAATCTTTCATGCTTCGACATTTTATTTATAAGCAGTCATATATACTTCACATTGGTGTAGTGCCGGAAAGGAAGTGGATATGAATGAAAAATACATATAAAGATGCCGGATATACTTATACTATTAACCGTCTGCAGGAAACAGCCAGAACATTCAGAAATCTTGGAGATGCATATGGAGAAACTAATCAGAAGCAGACTGGTTTTAAAAGACAATTGATTCTGGCTGCAGATATATTAGAGGAATGTGTTGCAATGAATCTTGATGCTAAAGCGCCGGATAAACAGGAGCGCAGGGAATTTGAGCGTAAATGTATGGCAATGGGGATATCTGTTAAGGATATAAAACTGGTTGACGGAAAGAGGCGTGAGATACTTGTAACTGCGAAAACATTTATGAAGGGGTGTGTGTCTGAGCGTGTATTAAGAGAAACGGTGAGCAGTGTATTTAAGGCAAAATTCTTTTCTAATCAGGACAACAGAGTGATTATAAATGAAGAACCGGACCAGTATGTGTTCTATCAGGAGAATCGTTTCAGGATTCTTTCAGGTATGGCGAGAAAATGTAAAGAGGAAGAGAATACAAGTGGGGATAACTTCCTGTTAAAGAAGCTGAACTGTGGAAAAATGGTTGCAGCAATTGCAGATGGCTGTGGAAGTGGTAAAAGGGCATTTGCAGAGAGCCGTATGGTGATTGAACTTATGGAAAACTGCATTGAAGCAGGATTCGAGGAAAAGACAGCGATTGATCTTATTAATTCTGCGTATATTGCGGGAACTACATTTAACAATCCTGTAACTATGGATATGAGTATTATTGACTGTCAGGCGGGAGTTATTAACTGTATTAAACTTGGAGCTGTATCCACATTTATAAAAAGAGATAACTGGGTTGAGATTATTAAGTCAACAACGCTTCCGATGGGAGTGTTAGAACAGGTGGACTACGATTGTACGACTAAAAAGCTTTATGATGGTAATTATATTATAATGATAAGTGATGGTGTACTTGATAATCTGTCTGGAATTAATAAGGAGGAACAGATGGTGGAGATTATTAATAATATAAATGTAAAGAAGCCTGCAGGCATTGCGAAAAAGATTCTTGAGGAGTCCCTGAAGAATAATAATATGGAGGCTTTTGATGACTGTACAGTTATGGTACTGGGAGTGTTTGACACTTATGTGAACGTATAATATAATTCTCGCATGAATGAAATTATAGATAAGATTTACAGATATATTGAACAGAATAATATGCTTACGGACTGCAAAGGAGTGGTTGTCGGTCTTTCAGGCGGCGCGGATTCTGTGTGTCTGCTTATGGTGCTTAAGGGGTATATAGAGAGGAAGCATCTACAGACAGAATTATGTGTGGTGCATGTCAATCATGGCATAAGGCAGGAGGCAGGAGATGATGAGGAGTTTGCCAGAGTCTTGTGTGAACGCATGGGTGTTGAATTCATGGCGTATCATATAGATGCCGCCGGGCTTGCAAAGCAGCTTGGAATGAGTGTTGAGGAAGCAGGAAGGAAAGAACGGTACCGTATATTCAATGAGGCATGTAAAGGGCGTAATGCAAGGATTGCGGTTGCACACCATATGAATGATCAGGCAGAAACAGTTCTTATGAATCTTTCCCGAGGAACTTCACTTAAAGGAATAGGTGGAATCAGACCGGTAAGGGATAATATTATAAGACCTCTGCTTTCAGTGACGAGAGCTGAGGTTGAAGAAGTACTTAAAGACTTTAACCAGCCATATGTTACTGATGCAACGAATCTGTGCAATGATTATACGCGTAATTCTTTAAGAAATGTTGTTATTCCGTACATGACAGAAAAGGTTAATGCACACACTGTTGAAAATATTGCTGATGCAGCAGAGGAGCTGCAGAAGAATTTTGATTTTATTGAGGCAGAGGCCAAAAAGGCTTATGATAAGTATGTATATGTGGGAGATACGGTGGTTTTAAGGCTTTATGGGGAGGAGTTTGCAGGACTTCATGAGGTCATAAGAAAGAGAGTTATCTACAAGGCAGTACATGCACTTACACAGACAGCAAAGGATATATATAAGGTTCATGTGAATGCTGTAGATGAGCTTATACGAAAACAGGTTGGCAGCAGTGCAGATATATGTTATGGACTGTGTGCGGTAAAAGGGTATGAGGATATTACAATAAGAAGGAAAAATGTGGCATCTCGGACACAGGTTTCTTCAGACCTCATACATGTACTTACGCCGCAGGAGCTTAAAAGACTTAATTCAGGTGAAAATATTACCATAGAAGAAAACATTTATTATAATAATGATGGCAAGACGGAATTAAGAAAGGTGCATATTGTAATTTCACTTCATTCTAATTATGAAAAAAACAGAAATTACGCTAATAGTTGCTATGCGAAATCCTTTGATTATGATAAAATACAAGGAAAGCTCTGCATAAGACACCGTACTGACGGTGACAGGATTGTTGTGAACAGGGCGGGAACATGGCGCAAGCTGAAAAAAGAATTCATTGACCGTAAAGTGCCTGCTGATATGAGAGATAATGTGCTTGTTGTTTCTGATGATTCGGGAGTTTTATGGGCTGTCGGGGTAAGAAGAAGTGAGTGCGCCCTGATTGATGATGAAACAAGGAATGTGCTGGATATAACTATACAATAGAGTGAATATTAAGATTGACAAAGGAGAGAAACTATGAAAGAACCATTTATCAGTGTCCTTATATCTGAGGAAAAGCTGAATGAAAGGATTGCACAGCTTGGAGAGCAGATAAGTAAAGACTATGAGGGTAAGGAGGTTAAACTTATCTGTATTCTTAAGGGAAGTATTATATTTACATGCGAGCTTGCCAAGAGAATTACTGTACCTGTTAAGTTTGATTTTATGCAGGTGTCAAGTTATGGAAGCGGGACATCATCAAGCGGTCAGATTAAGATTAAGAAGGACCTTGATGAGAGTATTGAGGGAGAGCATGTAATTGTTATTGAGGATATTATCGATTCAGGTAATACTCTTGCAAGACTTATGCCTATGTTAGAGGAGAGAAAGCCGGCAGATATATGTATATGTACTCTGCTTGATAAGCCGGAAAGAAGAGAGGTTGAGGTGGATGTTAAGTATAATGGCTTTAACATTCCTGATGAATTTGTTGTCGGTTATGGACTTGATTATGACCAGAGCTATAGAAACCTTCCTTTTGTAGGAGTTTTACACCTTGACGAAGAGGCATAATTAATAAGGAGGAAGTGATGGATACTAAGAAAAAAAGGTCTGGAGGATTTGGAAGCATTTTCTTCATGATTATTATAATTGGTATTGTCTGGGCTGTTATCGCACAGATGAGCCAGAGAACAAGTAATTATAAGTATAAGGATTTTGAATCTGATTTAAAGAGCGGCAGGATTACAGATGTTGTTATAAGTCAGAATGCAGAAGTCCCAACAGGTACACTTACAATTACATTTACTGATGGAAGCAGGGATACTCTTAATGTATCTGATGTTGTTTCTGTACAGGAAAAGCTTGATGATAAAAATATTACATATACTGTAAGGGATGTTAAAAGAGACAGTGTATGGATGACAACTATTCTGCCATTTGGTATGTGTCTTATCGTTGTTGTAGCACTTATGCTGATGATGACTAGACAGGCTGGCGGTGGCGGTAATGCCAAGATGATGAATTTTGGTAAGAGCCGTGCAAGAATGATAAGTGGTGATGCCAATAAGGTTACATTCAAGGATGTGGCAGGACTTAATGAAGAGAAAGAAGAACTTGAAGAAATCGTTGATTTCCTTAAAGATCCTGTAAAATACACTAACCTTGGAGCGAGAATTCCTAAGGGAGTTATTCTTACAGGCCCTCCGGGAACAGGTAAGACTTTACTTGCAAAGGCTGTAGCCGGTGAGGCAGGAGTACCTTTCTTTAGCATATCAGGTTCTGATTTTGTTGAGATGTTCGTTGGTGTCGGTGCATCAAGAGTAAGGGATATGTTTGAGGAAGCTAAGAAGAATGCACCTTGTATCATATTTATTGATGAGATTGATGCTGTTGCAAGACGAAGAGGAACCGGCATGGGTGGCGGACATGATGAGAGAGAGCAGACTCTTAACCAGATGCTCGTAGAGATGGATGGTTTCGGAGTTAATGAAGGAATTATCGTTATGGCGGCTACTAACAGAGTTGATATTCTTGATCCTGCTATATTAAGACCGGGTCGTTTCGACAGAAAGGTAGTAGTAGGAAGACCTGATGTAAGAGGACGTCTTGAGATTCTTAATGTTCATGCAGCCAAGAAGCCTTTAGGCGATGATGTTGACCTTGATAGCCTTGCAAGAACTACAGCAGGCTTTACAGGTGCAGACCTTGAGAATATTCTTAATGAAGCTGCCATTAATGCGGCTAAGAGCAAGAGAAAGTTCATTACTAATGCGGATGTCAACTATGCATTTGTAAAAGTTGGTATCGGTGTTGAGAAGAGAAGCAAGATTATATCAGAGAAAGAAAAGAAGATTACTGCATATCATGAATCAGGACATGCAATTCTTTTCCATGTACTCCCTGATGTCGGACCTGTACACACTATCTCTATTATTCCAACCGGAATGGGAGCAGCGGGATACACAATGCCACTTCCTGAGAAGGATGAGATGTTTAATACCAAGGGCAAGATGTTACAGAATATCATTGTAAGTCTTGGTGGACGAGTTGCTGAGGAGCTGATATTTGATGATATTACAACAGGTGCGTCACAGGATATCAAGCAGGCAACTGCGACAGCAAGAGATATGGTTACCAAGTATGGCTTCTCTGACAGACTTGGTCTTATCAATTATGCAAGCAGTGATGAAGATGAGGTATTCATTGGAAGAGACCTTGCACATACAAGACCATATGGCGAGGATATTGCTACAGCCATTGATGAAGAGGTTAAGAACATTATTGATGACTGTTATACACAGGCTAAGAAGATAATATCTGAGCATATGGATGTATTAGAGAAGAGTTCAGAACTTCTTCTTGAAAAAGAAAAGGTAACAAGAGAAGAATTTGAAGCGCTTTTTGATAATGGAAGCGGTACAGATGATGATGGTATTATGGGAACAACAATTGTATAGTAAATATGCACAAAATTTTTGAATGAATTTAGTGATGTTTGTGAACACTTATTGAGGGAAATAAGATATTATAATTAATGTAAAAACCCCCAATACATTATAGATAAAGCAGTAATGCTTATCGAAAAGAAATACCTTCTCTGAAAAAGGCAGTCACCCCATGGCTGCCTTTTTTGCTGTTTAAAAATCCTTTTCACTTGCTAAAATGTACTTTTAGATATAAAATCAGAATAGTATATGCTAAGGAGGATTCTCTATGAGAATAACCGGGGAAATGGGAAACTTAGCTGCCTGGGAAAAAAGACTTTTTTATATGTGCAGTGCAAGACCAACGCTACACCCAAGAGCGTTGTTTTCGGATGTTACAAGTGATTACAGAAATCCGGCAGAGCCAGAGCCAGGTGATGAGGTGACTATAAGACTGCGTACTGGAAGATATAATGTTGATAAAGCATATCTGGTTGTGGATAATGTTGAACATGTTATGACAAGAGTAAGATCAGAGAGCATGTTTGATTATTATGAGGCTAAGATTAATGTCGGAACAGACAAAATATATTATTATTTTAAGGTAGAGCTTGGCAGAACGGTGTGTTATTACAATCAGATTGGAGCGATTAAAGATCTTAATCCGTATTATAATTTCCAGATTACACCAGGATTTAAGACACCTGAGTGGGCAAAGGGTGCAGTTATGTACCAGATATTTGTAGACAGATTCTATAATGGCGATAAGAGTAATGATGTGCTTGATGATGAATATAATTATATAGGAGAGCATGTCTGTCAGGTTAAGGATTGGAATAAGTATCCTGCCCAGATGGGAATAAGGGAGTTTTACGGAGGAGACCTCAAGGGTGTGCTTGATAAACTGGATTATCTTGAGCAACTAGGAATAGAAGTTATATATTTTAACCCGTTATTTGTATCACCATCTAATCATAAGTATGATATACAGGATTACGATTATATTGACCCACATTTTGGAGTTATTGTCGATGATGAGGGTGAAGTGCTTAAAGAAGGTGACACGGATAATACCCATGCTACAAGATATATTAACAGAGTTACCAGAAAATCAAACCTTGAAGCCAGCAATGAATTTTTTGCAAAGGTTGTGCAGGAGATTCATGCAAGAGGCATGAAGGTTATTATAGATGGTGTGTTTAACCACTGTGGTTCGTTCAATAAGTGGCTGGATAAGGAACACATTTACAGAGACAGTACTGATGAATATGCTCCGGGAGCTTTCGAAAGGTATGAAAGCCCATATCATAATTTCTTCAAATTTTATTCTAACCAGTGGCCTGATAATAACTCATATGATGGCTGGTGGGGGCATGATACTCTTCCTAAGCTTAATTATGAAGGATCTAAGGAACTTGAGGAGTATATTCTTTCTATTGGAAGAAAATGGGTTTCTGCGCCATACAATGTTGATGGCTGGAGACTTGATGTGGCGGCTGACTTAGGATATAGTCCTGAATATAACCATTATTTCTGGAAGAGATTCCGGGAAGAGGTTAAGAAGGCTAATCCTGATGCTATTATTCTTGCAGAACATTATGGCGATTCATATGAATGGCTGCAGGGAGATGAATGGGATACCATTATGAATTATGATGCTTTTATGGAGCCTGTTACATGGTTCCTTACAGGAATGGAAAAGCACAGTGATGAGGCAAGACCTGACTCATATGGTAATCCGGACTATTTCTTTGGTGCCATGCATCATAATATGGCAAGAATGGGCGGACAGAGTGTTGCAATATCTATGAATGAACTGTCTAATCATGATCATTCAAGGTTTTTAACAAGAACTAACAGGACAGTTGGAAGAACTAATACACTGGGACCGGAGGCTGCCAATAATAATGTCAACAAGGCCGTGTTTAAAGAGGCTGTTGTTATGCAGATGACATTGCCGGGCGCGCCTACTGTATATTATGGCGATGAAGCAGGTGTGTGTGGATTCACTGATCCTGATAACAGAAGAACTTATCCATGGGGACATGAGGATACGGAACTGATTGATTTCCATAGGGCTGCAATAAAGATGCATAAAGAGAATGATGTATTAAGAAAAGGTTCATATAAGTCACTGTATTCAGCATATAATGTTGTTGCATATGGAAGGTTTACAAGTGATGACGCTGCAATCATCATTGTTAATAATAACGATGATGAGGTAAGAGCCAGAATTCCTGCATGGGAAGTTGGTCTTGGCTTTGATGATGATGTTGAGCAGCTGTTAGTAACATTTGAAGGCGGATACAGTACAGACAGGCTTGGCTATCACCTTCAGAATGGCTGGCTTGATATTGGATTAAGAAAGACTTCAGCTGTGGTTCTTCATAAGATGAAGTGGTGATGCTGTATGTTGTATTTGCACAAGGGCAGGACTAATGTTATAATGCAAAGAACAGCATCGAAACAGAAAGGAATATTATAATGGAATCATATAATTCTAATAATGATAAACCAAAGATTAGTCTTAACCGCAAGAAAAGAATGTGGAACAGATACAGAAATTATATTGCCGGACTGGCAGTGTTAGTCGTGGCAGTTATTATATTTGCAATAGTGTTAAAGAACTGTAGCAATAAGAATAGCGGCGGGCAGGATGATACTAAAGCAACAGCTCCTTCTGTACAGCAGGAGAGTACAGCACCAGTAATACAGGAATCTAAGGATTCTAAGGAGAATGTAACTGAGCAGACAACAGCAGCTGCTGCTGCAGGCAGGACTTTATCTATTTCAGGTACACCAGAGACAGTGGATTATACATCTTCATCAGCATACAGCAAGGCCGTATTTATTGGTGATTTTGTTGTAAGCGGTATTTCACAGTTTGGTTTCCTGCCAGATGCACAGGTTATAGCATCTAATTCAATGACAAGTGACAAGCTTACAGGATATCTTGACAGTATCGTATCCCAGTCACCTGATTCAGTGTATATTATGGTTGGTATTAATGACCTTAATTATGGAAGCAGATCTGTAGATGATATATATAAGTATGAGAAGGAATTTATTGAAGCAGTCAAGAGTGCAGTACCAACTGCTAATGTATATGTTCTTTCTGTACTTCCGGTAAGCCAGAGATTTGAATCTTCAAGCAAGGTTAAACAGGCTAATATTGATTCACTTAATAGCAAGTTTTCAGAGAATGCAGCTTCGCTTGGGATAACTTATATTGATGTTGCATCTGTTTACAAGGATGGTTCAGGATATTTTGGCTCATCTTATACAGACAGTGGATACAATCTTAAGAGTGGATATTATGCATTTTTACTTAATGGAATTGCAGGAGTGAAGTAATGAATTTTCATGTAATGACATTGTTTCCTGATATGATTATGGACGGACTTAATACAAGTATAACCGGACGTGCAATTAAAGCGGGAGTTATGTCCGTTAAAGCTTATGATATCAGAGAGTATTCTAATGACAAGCATTTAAAAGTGGATGATTACCCTTATGGCGGCGGTGCAGGAATGGTTATGAGAGCTGCTCCTGTATGCGACTGCTATGAGGATATTGTAAAGAGCATTGGAAAAAGGCCAAGAGTGGTTTATATGACTCCTCAGGGCTATACATTTACACAAAGCATGGCAGAGGAATTTGCTAAAGAGGATAATCTGGTTATTCTTTGTGGACATTATGAAGGAATTGATGAAAGAGCATTGGAAAATATAGTTACAGATTTTGTATCTATAGGTGATTATGTTCTTACGGGAGGAGAATTGCCGGCAATGGTTGTCATTGATACAGTTTCAAGACTTGTACCGGGAGTTCTTAATAATGAAGAATCTGCTGAAACAGAAAGCTTTTCAGATGGTCTGCTTGAGTATCCGCAATATACAAGACCGGCAGATTATAACGGAAAAGCTGTTCCAGAGGTGCTTTTGTCGGGTCATCATGCTAATATTGAAAAGTGGCGACATGAAAAGTCACTGGAGAGAACTAAGAAATACAGACCAGATCTGTATGAAACATATGTAAAGGAACATCCTGATGAATTCAGGTGAATTAGGGAGAGGGCACTATCAATTATAAAGCAGAGGTTTAAGCTATGGTAGATTTGTTTAAAGCTGAGACTGTTAATTCGGACATTCTTATCGATGAGACAATGTCAATTGTAACAGCAGATGAAAATTTTGAAGCAATTTCAGGCAATAATGCACTTTTCATATATACAAGATATATACACCCTGACGATGTCAGCAGATTCACAGAAGCATTAAAGGATTACGCTGAATCCGGTAAGTATATTGTTGTAAGAATGTTATATAAGACAGGCGAATATCACTGGATGCTTACAAGAATTACAGATGGCGGGGTATCTGAGACAAGAGGTCATATGTATGACATTAATATTATGGATGCCGCATTAATTACTACACAGATAGATAACCTTAATTCACAGATTGAGAGATATTCAAGTTATCTTGGCATGTGTGAAAATGTTCTGTTTTCTTATGATATACTTAACGATGACTTTAATATATTTATGACGTCAGATGGACACCAGACTTTGTCTTTTTACCATGGCACGTTAAATGCATGGGAAGAAGATAAGATAAAGACTGATGCACTTGGGCTGAATGAGGTAAAAGAACTTGATGGATTCTGCAAGGCACTTGCTAATGGTGAGAAGTTATTCAAGCGGGAGATTACTATCAATATACTTAATAAGCCTGGAAGACTGGATAAATGTCTTGCAAGAGGTAATACGATTGTTGATGAATATGGAAACAGTATCGTTATAGGTACTATTATAATACTTGAGAGTTCAGATAATCATGTAGTTGAAGAGCTCAACATAATATCTGATATGAAAGATCCGGGTACAGAGCTGCTTAACAAGCGTGCTATTACTGATTATGTAAGAAAGCTTATAGATTCACATCCGGGACATACTGTAACAATTGCCATTATTGATGTTGATGATTTTAAGACTATTAATGATACATATGGACATATGTTTGGTGACGAGGTTCTTTATAAGGTTGCAGATATCTTAAGAGATGCAGTTGGAAGCAGAGGACTGTGCGGAAGAATTGGCGGAGATGAGATGTTTATCGTTATGGAAGGACTTAATGATAACGAGGGGATAAGGAATGTTTTAAGAACAGTACGTAATAATACAAAATGGCTGTATCATGATGATCCACGTAATATTAAGATTACATGTTCGATTGGTTCAGCAACGTATCCTAATGATGCCAAGAGTTATGATGAATTATTTAAGATAGCTGATAAGGTTCTTTACCTTGCTAAAGAAAAAGGAAAGGACAGATATATCATTTATCATGAGGATATTCATAGGGAATATGTATATGGGATGGGAAGGATTGTTGATCTTAATGATAAAGTGTTTTACAAGTACCATAAGATGGAGATTGTTAATACCATTATCAGGGAATACAAGGAAGCTGATGACGCAAGAAGAAAGGAACTGATAGATATTGTGGCAGTAGCATTTAATGTTAATACTATTGCAATATATGACAGAACTGAGCTGACAAAGCATATCCTGTATGGTGACCAGCGTATGACAGATGATGATGGAAGCTTTTTCAAGGAAGATAATTATATTCCCAACTTTAGGGAAGATGGCATATTTGTAATAGATAACATCAACTTTTTTGAAACAAAGGCTCCGGCGGTATATAAAGTGTATTCTGAATATGGAATTGTTCAGGCTGTGCAATATATTATCGGGGGAGATATTAAGAAGAATAACAATATTATTTCTTATGGAAGATATAAGCTTGACAGGAAATGGGCAGAGAGCGACATGAATTTCCTTGCTATTATAGGTGATTACATAGGAAGAATATTCCTGAAAGAGAGAAAACATGATTAACAGATATGTTGCACTGGATATCGAGACTACAGGTCTTAATCCGGCTGTTGACAGAATTATTGAAGTTGGAATGGCAAGAGTGGAAGATGGTCAGATAACACAGAAGTATTCTACGCTTGTGTATCCGGGAATAAGTGTAAGTGAGCGCATAACAGAGCTTACAGGCATACATAATGAAGAGCTGGCAGGTAAGCCGAGAATTGAAGAAATTATAGGAGACATAACACGTTTTATAGGTGACTGGCCAATACTTGGACATAATGTTACATTTGACTTCAGTTTTCTTAAGAGAGCAGCAGTCAATAATGGATATACTATTACTGATGATGGAATTGATACATTAAAGATTGCCAGAAGGCTTCTTCCGGAGCTGGAACATAAGAATCTGTCTTTTTTGTGCCAGTATTTTAATATTGATCCGGGAAGGTCACACAGGGCTTATGATGATGCAGTGAGTGCAAGTGTACTTTATGGGAAATTAGAAAAATTAAAGCCAGAAGATAATAGTTTCAGCAATACTACGAAGCTGGTATACGTTGTAAAGAAAGATTCACCTATAACGCCGCCTCAGAGAAGATATCTTGCAGCTCTTGTAGAAAAGCACAATATTAATCTGGAGATTCCGGTTGAAGAGATGACCAAAAGCATGGCGTCAAGACAGATTGATACAATAATAGCACAGTATGGAAAATAATTCGTACTGTGCTATTTTAGCATATTGTTAAGCTGCTCAATAATATTATCACGGCTGAGACTTTTAAGCATTCCGGCTTTTTCTTTTAGTTTTCTGATATCGTCAAATCTGTCTGTTGCAGCATATATTATTGCAAGGTCAATGTAGTTTGAGGATATATCTGAGCCAATGCTGATTCCGTACTCAAGGAATGAAAGAGCATCAGCTGTGTCGTTGTTATCAATAAGCGCATGACCTAATGAAGCGATTGCTTTTATGAGTGTAGTGAAATTGTCATCATATTCAGTAAGCTCTGTAAGATTAGCAGCTCCATATGACAGCTTAAGCTCAGTGTTGCTTATTCCGGTAAGGTTAAGTATTTTCTTATCTTTAAGTCCTGTAATTGTGTTGTATGAACGCATCATGCCAGAATTATTGGAAAGTAACTGGTTAAATGTTTCATTACCGGAATTAATCAGTGGAAGATTATCCGGAATTGATATATAATTAAGATTGCTAATGTCCTTACGGCGTACCTGATTGGCTCTTGATTCACGTTCAAGGAATTGCTGATTTCTTGATTTGTGATTCCTGGAGCTTCTTTTTATGGCAAACTGAAGGATGATTATGAGTATGATAAAATATGGCAGTATAAAATGCATGAATATATTCCTTTTCGTGTAGCCCCGCTGCTTAATTGTGTGGAGGTAATTATGATTAATTTCAATAATAAGAAAACAAAAAGATGCTTTACCGGAATACTTATATTGATACTGATTGTAGCAATGGTTGTTCCTATGGTTGCATACCTTATACCTTAATATTGAATTGCTTCACTGAAGAAGCTATATAAGAGTATAGAATTATTAACAATTTTATGCAACATTTTTGGAGAGATAAGTGATATGAAAAGAGGAAAAGTGTCTGATACAATTCTTGACAGGTCTGTTTTCAAACTGCTTGGCAGGAGAGGAAATACTTCAAAACCGGCATATGGACAGGATGCGGCGCATATACATAGTCAGGGATGGGATACGCTTGCAGCTGCTGCAACAGGAAGTCTGGCTGTATATAGGGCAGTTAATAACATAAGTGCCGCAGGTGGTGCGGCTGATTGTATTATGAATACAATTATAATAGATGAGAAATCAAGGGAAATACGTCTTAAGGAGATAATAAAGGAACTTGACAGACAGTGTCAGGTTGTTGGTGTAGGAATTGCAGGAGGTCATACTACAGTATGTCCGAATGTTAACAGTCCGGTTGTTTCTGTTACTGCAATTGGGCATAAGCTCAGAACACATCAGAAAGCTGTTGCAGGGCAGGATATTGTTATGACAAAGCATATAGGAATGAGTGGTATTAGAACTGTTATATCACACAAAAGGGATGAGATACTTAATGTTTTGCCAGAGGACGTTATTAATAAGGCATTTGCTGCTGATGAAGAACTCATTATAGCTAAAGAGGCACAGATATTTATAAAGCAGAATATTGACGGGGCAATGCATGATGCATCGGAAGGCGGCATATTTGCAGCACTGTGGGATATGGCCGAATATTCAGGTACAGGTCTGGATATAGATTTGAGGCATATTTCCGTAAAACAGGAGATAATTGAAATATGTGAATTATTTAATATCAATCCATATATATTGGATTCTATGGGATGTTTGTTAATGACATGTGAAAATGGATGTGATATAGTAAATATAATGAAGCAGAATGGAATTGAGGCCGCTGTCATTGGTAAGATAACTGATGGTAACAACCGGATTATTCACAATACAGAGGAAGACAGATATTTAGGGCTTCCTGAACAGGATGAAATATACAGATTTATATAATTAGCAGGAGGATTGCGTTATGAGAGAGAAGATTCTTGATGTTCTTGAAAAGAATGGAAGGATAGACCTTAAGGAGATGGCTATTATGCTTGGCTATTCTGAAGCAGAGGTTGCCAATGAAATAGCGGATATGGAGAAGGAACATATTATCTGCGGATATAATGCGGTCATTAACTGGGATAAGACTAGTGAAGAGAAAGTAACAGCACTTATTGAGGTTAAGGTTACTCCACAGAGAGGATTAGGTTTTGACAGTATTGCAGAGCGCCTGTACAAATATGATGAAGTAACATCAGTTTATCTCATGTCAGGAGGCTTTGACTTTACTGTTATTATAGAAGGCAAATCAATGAAGTCAGTGGCTCAGTTCGTCGCGGCGAAGCTCGCACCATTAGATTCAGTCCTTAGCACATCTACACATTTTGTGCTTAAGAAGTATAAGGACTATGGAACAATAATAGAGGACGAGGCTAAAGACGAAAGGATGCTGATTACACCATGAGAAACCCATTATCACAGAAAATAACAGGCATACAGCCATCAGGAATAAGAAAATTCTTTGATATTGTAAGTGAGATGCCTGATGCAATTTCGTTAGGAGTAGGCGAACCAGATTTTGATACTCCATGGAATGTAAGAGAAGAAGGAATATATGCCCTTGAGAAGGGAAGAACATTTTACACATCTAATGCAGGTCTTAAGGAATTACGAGAAGAGATATGTAATTACCTTGCAAGAAAGATGAACCTTCATTATGATCCTATGAAGGAAGTACTTATAACAGTAGGTGGAAGTGAGGCAATTGATGTTGCATTAAGATGCATGTGTGACCAAGGGGATGAAGTGCTTATACCACAGCCAAGCTATGTATCTTATCTTCCATGTGCAATTATGGCTGATGCAAAGCCAGTGATAATAGAACTAAAGGAAGAGAATGAGTTCAAGCTTACTAAGGAAGAGCTGCTTGCCAGTATAACAGATAAGACTAAGGTACTTGTTATGCCATTTCCTAATAATCCAACAGGTGCTGTTATGACAAGGGATGAGCTTGAAGAGCTTGTACCTGTCATAATTGAGAAGGATATATATGTTATATCAGATGAGATATATTCAGCACTTACATATAATGGAGAGCATTGCTCAATAGGAAGTCTTCCAGGGATGAAGGAGAGAACTATCGTTATTAATGGTTTTTCTAAAGCATTTGCAATGACAGGGTGGAGACTTGGATATGCGTGCGGTCCAAAGGAAATTATAAGCCAGATGACTAAGCTTCATCAGTTTGCAATTATGTGTGCACCTACTAACAGCCAGTTTGCAGCAATAGAAGCTCTTAAAAACTGTGATATGGAAGTTAATAAGATGGTTGAAGCTTATGACCAGAGAAGAAGATATCTCATGCATGCATTTAAGGAGATGGGACTTGACTGCTTTGAGCCATTTGGTGCATTTTATGTATTTCCTTCAATTAAGAAGTTTGGCTTATCTTCGGAAGAATTCGCAAACAGATTACTCAGGGAGCAGAAGCTGGCTGTTGTTCCTGGAACAGCATTTGGTGACTGTGGTGAAGGTTTTTTACGAATATCATATGCTTATTCAATTGACAACCTTAAACAAGGTCTTGAAAGAATAGAAAAGTTTATTAATACACTGAAGTAGGGAGATGAATGAATATGGCAGAGATTAATGTCAACCATATTAATCCATTTCTGATGGCAGCAGGCACAATATTGCGTGATGCCTGTCAGATGGAGATGAGTATAGGAAAACCATATGTTAAAACAACTGAATTTGGAGAGGATTCAGTTATAATTATGATAGGTATTACAGGTGAGATGAGAGGTCAGGTCATGATAGCCATGAAGACTACCAAGGCATGTGAGATTGCATCAAAGATGATGATGGGGATGCCGGTTCCAGAGCTTGATGAGATGGCAATGAGTGCAATAAGCGAACTTGGTAATATGATAATGGGTAATGCAGCGACTATTCTTTCAACTAAGGGAATTGGTATTGATATTACCCCACCTACATTATGCCGTGGAGCTATGAAGATTTCGCAGACATATGCCAAGAATATATGTATACCGATGTCTAGTGATGGCAGCATGGTTCTGGAACTTGATATTGCATTAAAAGGTGACTGATAAGGATATGATTAATATAGTTTTACATGAGCCGGAGATGCCGGCTAATACAGGTAATATAGGAAGAACATGTGTGGCAACAGGCGTAAGGCTGCATCTTATAGGACCATTAGGATTTCAGATTAATGATAAGATGTTAAAAAGAGCCGGACTTGATTACTGGGATAAGCTTGATGTTACTGAGTATGATGATTATAAGGATTTTCTTGCTAAGAATCCGGGTGCTAAGGTGTATATGGCTACAACCAAGGCACATAAGACATATACAGAAGTTAATTATGAAGAAGACTGTTATATAATGTTTGGAAAGGAAAGTGCAGGAATACCGGAGGAGATACTTGTTGATAATGAGGATACATGTATCAGAATTCCTATGATAGGAGATATAAGATCACTTAATCTTTCTAATTCAGTGGCAATCGTTCTTTATGAAGCACTCCGACAGCATAATTTTTCACACATGAATTGCGAAGGACATCTTCACAGACTTAACTGGAAGGAATAATAATAAAACACACGGACATACAAGTTACGCATGTCCGTGTGTTTTTATTTTGCAAGTTCAAGTGTGAATATGAATTCTGTACCGACACCTACAGTACTTACAACATCGATATTCTCACCATGTGCCTGAATAACTTCTTTGGTTATTGAAAGACCAAGACCGGAGCCTTTCTTGTCACGGCCTCGTGAAGAGTCTGATTTATAGAATCTGTCCCAGATTTTATCAATATCTTCTTTGGAAATTCCGCAGCCTGTATCCTTAATGGATATCTGCGCTTTCTCGCCCTTTTCCTTGACTGTTATGTATATGTAAGAATTTTCTTTACTGAACTTAATGGCGTTGTCTATAAGATTATATATAACCTGCTGGATTCTGCCCTTGTCTGCCTTAACATTCTGTACACTGTTAGCATATGTAATATTGAATTTAATGCCCTTCTTCTTGCATGTTCCTTCGAATGTCTCAACAGTGTGTCTGATTATTGAATTAAGGTCAAATGTTGATATATCAAGTCTTACTGACTTAGGATCAAGTTCATTAAGAGTAAGAATATTACTTGTCAGCTTAGTGAGTCTTTCGGTCTCAAAAAGCATTATACCTATATATTTATCAAGCATTTCAGGTGGAATAGTTCCATCCTGGATAGCTTCCAGATATCCCTTGATAGAAGTAAGCGGAGATCTGAAATCGTGAGATATATTAGACAGGAACTTCTGCTGGAATTTATCTGATTCATTAAGCTGTGAAGCCATGTAATCAAGAGACATTCCAAGACGTCCAATCTCATCATTAAGCATAGGTTTAACGTGGTAGGAAAGATTACCTTTACTGTATTCGTTAGTTGCCCTTGTGATTTCTTTAATAGGTCTGTGAACCTGAAAGAAATATAGAACAAGGAATGCAGATGACAGAATAAGTACAATTACAAGTGTAAGATAATTTGTGTTAAATGTGTCATAAACGCGTTCAACGATGGCAGATTCAGGTATATTAATAACAACATAACCCTTAATTTCGAAGGAGTTCGAGATAGGCGAAAAAACACTTAATGTAGGTTCGGAAAACAGTCCGTAAAAATCCCATAAAATATCGTGTTTTCCTTTGAGGTCACCATAGTCAAAATCATTGATTGAGAATAAAATCCTGTCCTCATTACTCTTGTCCGTGGAACTGTTGTTAGTATCAAGAATAACATCACCAGAAGGAGTAATGAACATAATTCTGGTGTCGTTAAATGTGGATAATGATTTCATTTCAAGTTCTATTCGTCTCAGCTTGGATTCTGCAAGATAATCAAGAGCATATTCGTTTGCTATTTCATTAGCCTGAAGATACAGTCTGTCAGAATAATAATTGTATATGTGCTTATAATCTGCTTTATAGCATATTGTTGATACAAGAATAAAACTGATTACACATATAGCTATATATATGAAAATGTGTTTGCTGAGTGTACTGAATCCTTTCAATGTTAGTCTGCCTCCCTTGTTCTGCCCTTTTTATTTAGTTACGAACTTGTAACCGATTCCCCATACTGTTTCAATATTCCAGTGGGCATGATCTTTGATTTTCTCACGGATTCTCTTAATGTGTACATCAACGGTTCTTGTATCTCCGATATATTCATATCCCCATATATTGTCAAGAAGCTGTTCTCTTGTAAACACCTGATTAGGAGCAGATGCTAAGAAATATAAGAGCTCAAGTTCCTTAGGCGGCATCTCGACATTTTTACCCATATAATTAACTGAATAATTATCAAGGTTGATAGAGAGGTCGGGGTAGTTGACACATTTGGCATTAGAAGAATCAACACCGATACTCTGAGGCATATGGTATCTTCTAAGCACAGCCTTTACACGGGCAACCATCTCTTTAGTTTCAAAAGGTTTGATGATATAGTCGTCTGCACCAAGCTCAAGTCCTAATACCTTGTCAAATGTTTCACCTTTGGCAGAGAGCATAATTATAGGAACATTGTTATTCTTTCTTATCTCACGGCACACCTGATAGCCGTCAATGCCGGGAAGCATGAGGTCTAAAAGAATGAGATTGGGCTTGAATACAGAAAGCTCAGACAGAGCACTTTCTCCATCATACACAATCTTTGTTTCGTAACATTCTTTTGTAAGATACAAAGATATAAGTTCTGCAATATTTTCATCATCATCTACAATAAGTATTCGCTGTTTAGATGCCATAATAATATCCCCCAATAATAATTATTTGAAATCAACAATAGTTACACCAGCATCACCTTCGCCGATTTCGCCGAGGCGGAAGCTCTTTATATATGGAACACCGCGAAGATAAGCGGTTACACCGTTTCTTAATGCGCCGGTTCCTTTACCGTGAACGATACGGACCTGTGGAATCTTGGCAATGTAAGCGTCATCAAGATATTTATCAAGGCGGGCAACAGCCTCGTCCACTGTACAGCCGAGAAGATTAATCTCACTTGATATTCCTGCTGACTTGCTCATCTTAATCTTACCGGAACCGCCAGCAGCCTTAGATGGAGCTTCCTTTGGCTCTTTATAGTCTGAAAGAATTTCAAGATTCTTGATATCAATCTTAGTGCTTAATGCACCTACTTGAACAGTAACCTGCTTCTTGGCAGGATGAATTGCAGAAACAGTACCGGAAACATTCATAGTAAGAACTCTTACATGCATGCCTGTCTTGAATTCAGATATATCATGTGCCTTGTGTGCTTTAACCTTGGCAGGCTCTACCTTTAACTTTGCCTGATTCTTATTCATCTTCTCACGGACAGCAGTACGGTGCTTTTCAAGCTCAGCAACTGTCATTCCGTGCTTGTTCATGGCTTTGATAGTTTCATCTGCGAAATCCTTGGCATCTTTTAAGATGGCAGCAGCCTGTTCATTGGCCTTACGGATAATGTTGTCAGTTCTTTCATCAAGCCTTTCATTCTTAGCCTGAAGCTTTTCTTTAAGAGAGGCAATCTCAGCCTTATAGCTTTCAACCTCAGCCTGCTCCTTCTCAAGAGAAATTCTTGCATGCTCAAGGTCAGATACGATATCTTCAAAATGTACATCTTCCGCGTTAAGTCTTTCTGATGCGTCAGAGAGAATATAATCAGGAAGTCCGAGTTTCTTAGAGATTGCAAATGCGTTACTTTTTCCCGGAATGCCTATAAGCAGTCTGTAAGTAGGACGGAGCGATTCAACATCGAACTCACAGCTTGCATTTTCAACACCTTCAGTAGAAAGCGCATAAAGCTTGATTTCACTGTAGTGAGTTGTTGCCATGGTTGTAACACCGCGCATCTTAAGGTCATTAAGGATTGCGATAGCAAGGGCAGCACCTTCTGTAGGGTCAGTTCCGGCACCAATCTCATCAAAAAGTACAAGGCAGTTTTCATCAGCTTCTTTAAGAATCTTAACAGTGTTGGTCATGTGTGATGAAAATGTACTTAAACTCTGTTCAATACTCTGCTCATCACCGATATCAGCATATATATTCTTAAATACGGCAATGTCTGAATGGTCAAGAGCTGGGATGAATAAACCCGACTGTGCCATAAGTGTAAGAAGTCCTACAGTCTTTAAAGAAACAGTCTTACCACCTGTGTTAGGACCAGTGATGATTAGAAGCTTAAAATCTGTTCCAAGATAGATGTCAATAGGAACAACAGTATGTGGCTCGATAAGTGGGTGACGTCCTTTTTTGATATTGATAATTCCTGATGTATTCATGACCGGACGGCTTGCATGCATATGTCTGGCAAGCTGCGCCTTTGCAAATATACAGTCAAGTTCGACAAGTATTTCATAATTACACAGAAGCTCCTCAGTATGTTCACCGGCTTTCACACTTAAGTCAGCAAGAATAACTTCAATCTCTGCCGCTTCCTTAAGCTCTAACTCACGGATATCATTATTGAGCTTTACAACTGCTGCAGGCTCAATAAAGAGAGTAGAACCAGTAGATGACTGGTCATGTATCATACCAGGAAATGCTGACTTATATTCAGCTTTAACTGGCAGACAGTAACGTCCCTGTCTTGTGGTAATAACATAATCCTGAAGATAAGTCCTGTAAGTAGGAGAATTAAGCAATTTGTTAAGTTCAGAATGTATTCTGTCATTGGCTATTGATTTGCTTCTTCTGATACTTCTTAAGTTGGAACTTGCGTCATCACTTATCTCATCTTCAGAGATAATACATTTCTTAATCTGGGAATTGAGAGCATCAACAGTTGCAAGGTTTTCAAGCATTCCTGATATAGAATCCTCACGATGCTCATAGTAATCCTTAACATGCTTTGCACATGAAAGGATGGCACTTATGTTAAGAAGCTCTGATATATTAAGGGAGCTTCCAACCTTAAGTCTCGCAACAGAAGCACGTATATCCTTAGTCTGGCTGAAATCAACAGTACCTTTCTGAAAAATTCTTGAAAGTGCATCATTAGTCTCATCGAGACGTAAGTTGATGTCTGTTATATCAGTCATAGGCTTTAAGTTACGAAGTATTTTCTTAGCTCCGTCACAGCAGGCATATGAAACAAGCTGGTCGGTAATTTTATAAAATTCCAAAGTGGATAAAGATTTCTTATTCACGAAAGACCTCCAAAAACTAAAAACAATCTTTTCATACTTTATAAGTTTACAGCATTTAAGGTAAAAAAACTATATTTTGCTTATAAATATTTACATGTAAGTCATAAATTGTTCATAATCGTAATATAAACTATGATATAATTGTATTCATAAGAGACGAAAATTACATAAGGAGTCCGAAATGGGAACTAATGAAGATGATAAGGAAAAGTATGACCTGTATATAGAACAGGTAGTTCTTCATCCGGCTAAGAAGTACAAGTGGCTTATAAGAATAGGCAAGCTGCTGCTTTTTGCTGTTTCTGTCGTAATAGCGGCAACTTTGTTTATGGTATTTTTATATCCGGTATTACAGAAAAGGATTGAAGAAAAGAATAAGGACAAGAATGTCATATATATCCAGAAGGATAATTACATATTTGCAGATAACCAGACTGCAGAATATTCAGATATATTGACAGAGAAGGACCTGAAAGATAATTATGAGGCTGCTATGGCAGCTCTTCGCGCAAAAGTTGAGGATGTTAATAAATGTGTGGTTGCTGTTGACGTTGAACAGCCATTTTCTGATGTTCCGACAATTGAAAGCAGTCAGACAGAGGTGGCAGGACTTGTAGTTGCCAATATTAATTCAACATATCTTGTGCTTACAAGTTCAAGCCTTTTAGAACCTGGAATGAATTATATAGTAAGGCTTTCTGATGAAGTCCAGACAAAAGCTGCATTTGTATGCAGAAACACAGCTTCAGGAATAGGAATTGTGAGTATTAATGCATCTAAGCTTACAGCAGAACAACGTAACAGTATCGCAGTTGCACAGCTGGATAATTCTTATATGGTAAATCAGGGAGATCTTGTGATTGCATCAGGAAAGCTTTATGAGACTTCGAAAGGCGTGTCATATGGAACAATTGCAGGCTCTAAGGTTGAGTATAGCAAAGACAGCGGTTATGAGGTTTTTGAGACAAGTGTAAGCATTACGGCGGGCGGTTTTGCCATATTGTTTAATTCTGAAGGAAATGTAGTTGGTGTATCTAAGGCTTCAACAGATACAAGTACGAAATTCATTGGAATATCTGACCTTAAGGCACAGATTGAGACTATGATTAATGAGCATGGAATCATGTACTGTGGTATTACAGGACAGAATGTAACAGAGGAGCTTGCAGCCAAATACGGACTTCCGAGTGGTGTATACATATCTAATGTGGATATTGATTCACCGGCTTATTATGCAGGATTGCAGGCAGGAGATGTAATTAGTTCAATTAATGGACAAAGTATTTTGACAATTCAGCAGTTTAGTGAGAAACTATATCAGTGCGCTGATGGAGAAGCTATGTATGTGACAGCTATGAGGCAGGGAAAAGATGGCTATTCAGATGTAGCATTTTCAGTAAGTGTACAGTTAAAACAACTTAATTAACGGAGGCAGAAGGATTTATGCGTTATATAGAGACTCTTAAAGATGGTGAGAGAATTTCAGAGGTATATCTGTGCAAATCAAAATCAATAGCACTTACTAAGACAGGCAAGGAATATGCCAATGTAATGCTTGCTGATAAGACAGGACAGATTGACTCTAAGATATGGGACCTTAATTCAGGCGGAATTGCTGAATTTGATGTTAATGATTATGTTGCGGTAACAGGACAGGTAACAAGCTATAACGGAGCATTACAGTTTAAGATAGAGAGAGCAAGAATTGCATCAGAGAATGAATATGTTGCAGCAGATTATGTACCATCTTCAAGATATAATATTGATAATATGTTTGCAGAACTGATGAAGTATGTAGACAGTGTTAAGAGTACATATATGAAGCAGCTGTTATATTCTTTCTTTAAAGATGAAACATTTGCAAAGAAGTTCAAATGTGTATCAGCAGCCAAGACAGTACATCACGGTTTCGCTGGCGGATTGTTAGAGCACAGCTTAAGTGTTACAAGATTATGTGAAAAGATGAGCAGCAACTATGATTTTCTTAACAGGGATCTGCTTATAACATGTGCAATGCTGCATGATGTCGGCAAGGTTAAGGAATTATCTGAATTTCCTAAGAATGATTACACTGACGAGGGTAATTTCTTAGGACATATCGTTATTGGATATGAGATGGTTATGGAGAAGGTTAAGCAGATAGACGGATTCCCTGATATGCTTGCAATGCAGATTGGACACTGCATACTTTCACATCACGGAGAGCTTGAGTACGGCTCACCTAAGAAGCCGTCAATAGCAGAGGCTGTTGCATTATCTATGGCTGATAATATGGATGCAAAGCTTGAGACATTAAGGGAAGCACTTGAAGCCAAGGATACCAACGACTGGCTTGGTTATAACAGATGGCTTGATTCTAATATAAGAAGGACAACTAATGAGTTTTAAGAAAGATGATAAAGTAACATTTGTAATAGAAGATATAGGAACCGGAGGAGAGGGTATCGGCAAGGTTGACGGATATACCCTCTTTGTTAAGGATGCGATAATCGGCGACAAGATTGAGGCAAAAATTATTAAAGCCAAGAAAAATTACGGCTATGCAAGGCTTGAAAAGATTATTGAGGCTTCATCTGACAGAGTGACTCCTGCCTGTCCTGTCGCAAGACAGTGTGGTGGTTGCCAGATTCAGCAGATGAGCTATGAGGCACAGCTCAGATTCAAGGAAAAGCTGGTTGATGATAATCTTAAGCGTATTGGCAAGATAGAAGGGTATGAGTTTTTCCCTGCTATCGGAATGGAAGAGCCTTTCAGATACAGAAATAAAGCACAGTATCCGGTTGGAACTGCCAAAGATGGAAGCATTGTGATGGGCTTCTATGCAGGAAGAACACACTCTATTATCTCATGTACAGACTGCAAGATTGGCGCTGTCGAGAACCAGTATATTCTTGCTGTGATAAAGAGCTGGATGGAGCTTAATGGTGTTGCACCATATGATGAACAGACCGGAAGAGGGCTTGTGCGTCATGTCCTTATAAGAACAGGCTTCCACACAGACGAGATAATGGTCTGTCTTGTTATTAACAGCACTAAAATGTCTGACAAGTTAAAGGAATCGCTTGTAGGGCGCCTTACAGAAGTGTCGCTTGATTCAGATATAAGTACTGACAAATGTATCAAATCAATTATGCTTAATTACAATACGGAGAACACTAATGTCATTCTTGGCAGACAGTGTGAAACTCTGTGGGGAAAAAGTTATATAGAAGATTATATCGGTGATATTAAATATCAGATATCACCGCTTTCGTTCTTTCAGGTTAATCCAAGACAGACTGAGAAGTTGTATGGAAAAGCCCTTGAATACGCAGGCCTTACAGGTAATGAGACTGTATGGGATTTATATTGCGGAATAGGAACAATATCGTTATTCCTTGCCAAGAATGCAAGAAAGGTATATGGCGTTGAGATTGTTCCTCAGGCTATAGAGGACGCTAAGAATAATGCGGCAATCAATGGAATTGATAATGCAGAGTTCTTTGTTGGCAAAGCTGAGGAGGTCGTACCGCATTTTTATGAAGAAATGGCGCGGCTGGCAGCAGATACATCTGCAGCCGAAGCCAAGCGTGAGGAAGCAAGAAAGAGCATTACTCCTGATGTCGTAGTCGTTGACCCGCCAAGAAAGGGCTGTGACGAATCACTTCTTGACACAATTGTCAGGATGTCGCCTGAGCGTATCGTGTATGTAAGCTGCGACTCGGCAACACTTGCCCGCGACTTGGGACTCCTTGCAGCTAAAGGCTACAAGACTGTTAAGGTGCAGCCTGTGGACCAGTTTTCGCATACGGTGCATGTAGAGTGCGTGGTTGCACTACATCGGGTCGATATGTAAGAATCCTTGATTTTAGGCACTTTGAGAGGCATATGATGTTCTCACAGAGTGATAGAAAAACCTACAAAAAGGCGATTTCGGATGGGGTAAATGTCTCGGTTGTTTTGGATGTGGGGTGTGGGAACACATAAAAGTACAATTAACATTTTCAAGTTATTTAACAGAATACGAAGCGTGAAAGACCGTTCATTTTCAAGTAATTGGAGATGAGCGGTCTTTTTCTATGCAATGGAGGATGTAATGGAAGAGATTAATAGTATCAGAATAAGCGAGTTAAAGGACTTTAAGAACCATCCTTTTCATGTGCAGCAGGACATAGAACTGTGTGCTCTTATGAAAAGTATCGAGGATGAGGGCGTGATTGTACCTTTGCTTGTAAGACCGAATCCTGACGGAGAAGGTTATGAGGTGATTGCAGGACACAGACGAAAGGCAGCAGCACAGTGGGCTGGTCTTGCGGAAGTTCCGACAGTTATAAGAGAGCTGGACGATAATCAGGCGATAGTGGCGATGGTGGATTCTAACTTGCAGAGGGAGAATCTAAAGCCAAGTGAAAAGGCATTTGCTTATAAGATGAAGCTGGAAGCCATGAATAGACAGGGCAGAAAAACGGATATCACTTCGGCTCAAGTTGGACCGAAGCCGGAGAGAAGTAATGAGCTATTGGCAAAGCAGGTGGGTGAGAGTGTGGCACAGATTAAGCGGTATATACGGCTTACCAATCTAATTCCGAAAATACTGCAAATGGTAGATGAGGAAAAGATAGCTTTTACGATTGCAGTGGAACTGTCTTATCTGACGGAGGAAGAACAGTATGAGCTTCATGCGGTCATGGATATGGAGCAATGTACACCGTCTTTATCGCAAGCGAATCGGATGAAGCGAATCAGCCAATCCGGTGGTCTTGATATGGACGCAATGTATGAGATTTTGGAAGAGGAAAAGCCAAACCAGAGGGAGCAGATTAAGATACAGGCAGATAAGCTGGCACAGTATTTTCCATCAGATTTTACACCAAAACAGAAGGTGGAGCTGATTGAAAAGCTGGTAAAGGAATGGCATGAGAAGCAGGAATACAGAAAACAGGAAAGCCTTGGCAGCAGCCGGAACAGAGCAAGATAAGAGAATGGAGGTAGCAGTGATGAGTAATGAATTATCAATTTATGAGGCAATGGGAGGAACTTATACAGAGATAGAAGGTATATTTTATCCAGATATTACTGTTTCTGAGGGGACGGATATTTCGATTGGTATGGTTGGAAAATATGGTCTGTTGTGGATTAATTATATGAAATCTAATCATGTAGAAAGATACAGACACCATATTCGTATGGGAACCTTGAATATCAGGGCTTTAGAGGTAAATGAAGAGGCTTATGAAATGTTAGACACAATTATGAATCGGTATCTACAGAAGCACAAGCCTGCAAATCCAACTTCCACAATGGAAATGTGGAAGCTCAGGGAACAGGCAAAGCAGATAGCAGAGGAGGAAGTGTATGAGACAATCGTTTACAGATTTTACTAACAGACAAGTGGGTGGCAGTTGTGCCATTGCCCACAGCAGGAGAACAGATAATGTAATTTTAACAGCCGGTACGAATGCCGGAGAAAGAGAGGATTTTATTATGAGAGAGATTAGAGAATACAATATAAATGGAACCATTATTTTGGGCGTTGATAATGGCTATGGGAATGTTAAGACTGCCCATAGGGTATTTCAGACAGGAATCATGAAGTGTGACAGTGAGCCGGTGCTTACCAAGGAGTATATTGAGTATGATGGTGCTTATTATATTATCGGGGAAGGTCATAAGGGTTTTGTAGCCGATAAGCAGGAGGATGATGACACCTATATTATGACTCTTGCAGCGATTGCAAAGGAGCTTGAGGCGAGAGGTCTTACGGAAGCCAGAATTCATCTTGCTGTGGGACTTCCATTGAAGTGGGTACAGGCACAGAGAGATAGTTTCAAAAAATATCTGACAAGAGAAAGATATATTTCCATGAAATACAGGAAGGTAAGTTATTTGATTGAGATTGCAGATTGTACGGTTATGCCACAGGGATATGCTGCAGTTGCAGAAAATCTTAAAGATTTTATGGGGATGAATATGCTGGTGGATGTAGGAAATGGCACTATGAATATTATGTATTTGAATAATGGGCGACCGATTGAAAGCAAGTCCTGGACGGAAAAACTGGGTGTGAATCAGTGTTTTATTCGTATTCAGAATCATATTATGGATACAACCGGGGTAAAGCTGCCAGAGGAGATTATTAATCAGTTTCTTCGTAAAGGTGAGATTGATGTAAGCAGTAAGTATCAGAATATGGTCAAGGAGATTGCCGAGCAGTATGTGAAGGAGTTATTTGATAAGCTCCGTGATTATGAGTATAACGAGGATTTGATGAAGCTTTATGTTATGGGAGGCGGTGCCAAAATGGTGGAAATGTTTGGAAAGTATAATCCGGACAGAACAACCTTCAATCATGACATCTGTGCAAATGCAAAGGGATATGAATACTTTTGCTATATGATGCTTCGACAGAAAATGAGAAAGTAGGTGGTTAGATGGCTGTAAAGAATCACAATTTCCGTTTTAATATGGAAAAGGATAACGAAGTCCATGCGTGGGAAATCCTTCACTCAAAAGAAGTGAAGGAGGACTTCCGTTCCCAGAATGAGTTTGTAGTAGCTGCCATTAATGACTTTTATGACAGACATCTTGCTAAAAAGCAGGATCCGTATCTGGAAAGAAGAGAGAAAGAGGAAGCATTTACGCAAAGCATTGTGAATGCTGTGGAGCAGAAAGTACTTGATAATCTGCCAGGACTGGCTGCGATGTATATGATGCAACAGCAGTCTCTTTTATCTGTTATGGGAATACAGGGAGTGATGCCTGTGCAACAGCAGGTGCAGGCGCAGATGCCGATGACACAGATGGCTACAGGAATGCAGATGTCGGGGCAGGTGGCAACACCTCCACAAGAATTGAAGCGGGATAATTCTGTTGTGGGAGATGGTAATGGTTCAGGGAATATGGACTACACAGAGGAGGATGTGAAAAAGTATCAGATGGATCCGGACATCAATGAGTTGCTTGATTTCAGCTTTTGTGGGGAATGACAGCAGATGGCTACAAAAACATTTATAAATGGAAGCGTTATAGCATCATTTATGGAATGGATTGTAGCCACAAATTTAGAAGAAAAAAGTTATGCCGGATACGGCACGATTTGTAGCCAATTAAATACAGTTATTAGCTTGATTGAAGCCATGTATCTTTGCGAAGGTATGTGGCTTTTTCTTTTTGCACTGAGGATAGATTTTTTAACAAGCCCTCGGCGTTTGAGAGCGAAATACACCCATCGCACAAAACTCCGTTTTGTACTCTGTGTATTTCGCGATTGCATCGAGCTATTACGCCGGAAACGGCGATGGGTTTGTAAACGGACACCTATGTGTCCACTCACATTGGCATTAGAAGGGAGATGATTAGTGTGCCAAGAAATTCATTTATACAGATGAACAAGCTTACAAATGTTTCAGGCAGAATTACTTATATATCAAGTAAGGCAAAGCAGGAGGATTTGTATGCAACTTATACAACAATTCCCGAGAGAAATTTTTGGCGGGAACTGGCAAAGTGTAATCAGGAAAGCTTTGTACAAAGCGGAACGGAGGGAAAATGTATTGAGGCAAGAGAGCTGATTATTGCATTACCAGAGTCCTTTGTGCACTATGAGCCAGAGTATTTGCTAAAGCGATTTACAGACCACTTTAAGCAAAAATATAAGGTGGAGTGTATTTCAGCACTTCACCATAATAAACGCAAGACCAATTATCATATTCATCTGATATTTGCGGAACGTCAGCTTTTGGATAATCCGGTGGAAAAGATTGCTACCAGAAATATGTTTTATGACGAAAAGGGTAAGCATAGGAGAACCAAGAAGGAAATCTTGGATGAAGCAGGTAATATTCGTAAAAAGTGTAAGGTTGTTAAGAAGGGCGAGGTGTATGAGAGGAAGTTGTTTACCAAGAAAAACGAGTTATTTAAGGCTGATGGGTATTTGGATGAAGTAAAACATGTTTATACAGATTTAATCAATACATTTGCTATAAAAGAAGAGGACAAACTGCATGTATTTGAAAAGAATGGAATGTACCTTGCGACAAAGAAGATTGGAAAAAACAATCCCAAGGCTGCGGAGATAGAAGCTGATAATAAAGTGCGTGTTCAGTGGAATCAGACTGTGGACAGGGCTTTGATATCAGGAGTTGCAGAAAAGGATATTTTAGATGTGAAGCAGGAAAAGATATCGGAAGAGGTGAAACATTCTATTGAAATATATGGAAACCGTCCTTTTTTTCTGGCAGATATTATCAGGCTGGCAATTAAGACACTGGAATTGCTTATAGCAAAGGTATTACTTGTAGCGGTAAATGTGGTTGAAAAAGTTGTGGATGTAGTACATGAGAAGGTTGTAGAGAATGCTGCTTTGATTACCGAGGCTGAGATTAAGCCGGAGGTAAAGGGAGAAGAAGCCGTACAGATACAGATTCCAAAGAAGCCGGAGAAACCATTATTATCGTCAAAGTATTCTGGAATTATGGATTTGGATGTAGAGCTAAAACGCAGAAATGAGGAGATTTTCAAGGTTGAAAGGGAACGCAGTAATCTGGAAATTGAGTTATCTGAATGTAGCGGTGTGTTCAAACAGAAGCGAAAGAAAGAGTTGCAGGAGCAGATCGCTGTATTGGATAGGGAAGCAGGGAAGATGAAATCAGAGCTTTCAAATGTGCTTCAGGATGCAGGCTATGCAAATGCTTCGGAGTTTTATACCGAGCTATTTATGGTTCGTGAGGAGAAGCAAAGGTATGAGGAGGCTTATAAGGAATGGCAGCAGAAATGTGTTGAGGTGGAGATTGAAGCAATGAAGGATAGTCAGAATTCTCGGGATGTAATTTGTATTAACAAGAAAAGATTATAGTTTATTTTCGCATCCAATCTGAAATCTTGCTATTGACATATAATTAATTTAATATTAGAATGATATTAAATTAATAAATACTGACAAGGAGGTTATGATATGTCTAATGAGTTGATTAATGCTTTTTCTGGTGAAGACAGAGTAGCATCAGAAGATTTGGTATCGTTGAATATTGGAATTAAGAAAAGAACTGGAGAGCGATTTGCAAAAGCAACTACCTCTGATGGCAAAACATTCATAAAGACTTTGTCGAAATCTGGAGTCTCTCAAAATTCAATTATCGAAATTCCGTCATATTCAACAAGGGAAGAAAGAGATGCTATCATTAAAGAGTTATCTAGAAATAATACCCAGGATGATATTGCGGATATGTTAGGAATATCACAAGGAACAGTATCGAATTCTTTGAGAAGAAAGAGAAAATAAATTGTCTGGACAAAATGCCACCGACTTAGTAGAAAAGTGGTGGCATTTTATTTCGTGAGTAAGAGGTTAGATAAAGGAGATTCAAAATGATAGCAAACAATAAGAATACCACCTTGGCGATGGACAAAATATATTTTGAAGATCCAACGGATTGGGAAGAGTGCTTGTTTGATAGTACGGAATATGCTATGGAGTTAGATAGTCGTAATCCTGTCTTGGAAGGTATTGTAGAAAGATTGATTCAATTAGGAATTCAAATTACTTGTGAGGATAAAAAAATAATCACAAAGGAATTGAACAATCGCTATATTGCAATGGGGATTGAAGAAGGTGTGCCTAGAACCGTTAAAAATTGGATTTCAGGAACTCCAGTAAACCCTGCTTATCGAGAGAATTTATATAATTTATGTATTGCGTTGGAAATGAATGTGGAACAAGTCAGAGTGTTCTTTTTAAAAAATTATATGACAATCCCATTCAATTATAAAGATAGAATTGATGCCATATATTTTTATGGCATATCTCATGGTTTGCCATATTTGGAAATATTGAAATTACTTAATGAGAATGAGATTGATGAGGATAGTAATTCGGATTTTTTTGAAAGTACAAAAATGATTGGAAATTATATCGCAGAAATAGACAATGTCGAGCTTTTTCGCGAGTATCTTCGAAGTAATTCTTATGGAAAAAGAAAACAGTATGAAACAGCTTCTGAATCAATACGGGCGTTGTCTGTTGAAAATGCTGGATATGCTGAAATTGAAAGAAGATTAAAAATTGGTCTCATGCGAGAAAAAGAAAGCAAAAAGGGTGAGTTGCTAAGTGAACCGATTATATTGAAGAATGATGAAAATGTAAATTTTAAGGCTCTTTTATTTGTTATATATGGATATGATAATCAGGAAAGGTATGTAAATAGGAAAACAAAGATATCGAAGTGTGAGTATTTACCTAAGGCGTTTCGAGAAAATTTTCCTAACGATCAAGAATTTTCGAGAATTCTGAATAAGGAAGCATCACCAGATGTATATAGGAAAGCACTTGTGATAATGAAATTTTATAATTTCTTTTGTTCAAGTATGCTTACATATATGTATGGAACAGATAAGCCCAAAGTAAATCAAAGACCTCAAAATACATGGGAAGATTATCGAGAAAGAGATGTAGATGAAATAGAAGCCGATTTGAATGATTTTTACTATGAAACAGGATTGCTTCTTTCACAATGTGGTTTTGAACAAATGTATGCAAGGAATCCGTTTGACTGGCTTATGTTATATTGTGCTAAGAGTAATGATCCGATGGACACCTTTAGGGAGTTGTTAATGTCTCGCTTTACAGAAATGGAGTCCATAGAAGAGTTATAATTTATGGAATTCATTTTTATGAAAAATATCTGTGAGAGGTTATATTCTTGAAAAAGGAGGTAGAATTTATGCGAACTTATTTATCTGATGGCTACATCATAAAAAATAAAGAGAATAGAACCTACTCAATTACAAAGAAAATGGGAGAGGGTGCAACATGTATTGCATATTATGGCGTTGATGAACAGACAAAAGCAAAATGTGTTATTAAGGAGTATTATCCTATTAACATCTTGATTGAAAGAAATGCTGATGGGCGGTTAATTTGTTGCAAGGCAGAGATAGACAAATTTAACAGGGGAAAAGAGCGATTTATTTCATCGGTAGAAAGGCAGGTAAAATTAAGAAATATTGGAGAGGCTACCAATCAAATATTTTATGTTTTAGATTGCTTTGAGGCTAATGGAACATCATATGTAGTTGTACCACAGTACAGTGGTAGTACATATTCAGATAATGGTGAAATTGATTTGTATAATAGAATAAAAATATGCAAATCGGTTGCTGAATATATTAACAATTGCCATAAAGAAGGTTATCTATGTTTAGATATAAAACCAGATAACATTTTTGTGATTCCAGAAACTTCTGAATTGGCAATGTTTTTTGATTTTGATAGTGTTTGTCGTATGGATGAAGTAATGTATGGAGAAAATTTGTCATACACCCATTCATGGGCAGCACCGGAACAAATTGTTCCGGGAAGTTACGCTAAGATATCGAAAGCTTCAGATATATTTGTATTGGGAGAATTATTGTATTGGTCAATTTTTGATTGCCATTCATCTCCTTGTGATTATAGAAGTCATTCGTGTTTTGATTATTCGAAATCAAAGTTTGAAAGCGAATTAACAGATGTTGCTGAAGGTGTTTTATCTGATATATTCCATCATACCTTACGTTCTTCTGTTAATAATAGATATACTTCGGTAGAAGAATATATAAAAAGAATCAGCGATTTATTAAAAGAAGTTTATCCAGATAAAGAATCTTTGATTAATGTGTTACCATCGAACACAACTTGTTTTATTGGACGAGAATATGAAATAGAACAGATCAATAAGAAATTAGACGAAGATAATCTGGTGATATTGACAGGAGTAGGTGGAATCGGGAAAAGTGAAATTGCAAAAAAATATGTGGAATCATACAGACCAAAATACAAAACAATTATTTATTTAACATATACGTTTGATTTAGTATCAACTATAAATAGAAGTTATTTTCTAGAAAACTTTGAACAAAAAGAAAAGGAAAGTGATATTCATTATTGTAATCGTAAGATTAGTAAATTGGCTCAGCTTCTTTCTGGTAAAAATTTGATTATAATTGATAATTTAAATCTTGAAATTGAAGAAATGGAGCATAAGGATATTTGGGAAAGATTATGTGCTTTACCTTGTGATTTGCTGATAACGTCAAGATGTAATCAAGAATCCTATTATGGTCACCAGATTTATATTGATGGAATGAATGAAGAAAATCTACAAGCTATTTTTCGTAGCCATTGTCCATATGATGAAACACAAGAAACAAGTGTTTTAGAAATTATTCAATCAGTTCAAAGACATACACTAGTTGTAGAATTGATTTCTAAGCAGACACATTCATGCTTGATGACACCTTCTGAGATGCAACTTCTTTTAAAACAAAAAGGAATTTTAGGACTTAATGAAGAAAAGGTAAAATGGAGTTTAAAGAAGAAGTCTGTAGCAGAGCATATACGTGGTTTGTTTTCTGTATGTTCGATTTCTGAACGTCAAAAAGAATTATTGTTTATGATGGCATTTATGCCGGTGTCTGGTGTGGACGAAAAATTATTCTTTGATTTTTTTAAATTAGAGAATCATAATGACTTAAGATATTTGATTGATAATGGTTGGATTTCTGAGCAGGTTGGAACCTTTAGGAAGATTTCGGTACATCCGGTGATTGCAAGCGTTGTCATGGATGTTATTAAAGGAGACGAGGATATTGCAAAAGTTGTTTATGGAAATGCTGTTGAATCAATGCTTTTGTGGTCAAAAAAGGAAGATATAATGCAAAATGAATTTTTTCAAGTATGTAATTCCTTGGCATTACAGACGAGAGAATACGGTATAAATCATATTGCGTCGGCAGATTACATAATTAGATACAATGATTGTTTTGCAAAATATGGAAATAGGGAAGAAAGAAGAAATCTTCTTAAATATGCAATAGATGTTTATAATCATGTATATCCTGAAAATGAATATTCAGCTGTAAGAGAGAACGCATATGAAAGTTATATTGCCTCTATAAACGATATTGAACATACTAATGAGGTGCGAGATACATGTAAAAGTCATTTAAAACTTGCAAAAAAGAACAAAGATTTATATATGACTTCAAGATGGTATCTTATGTTGTACTATGCATCGCATGTAAGAAACAATATGGCTACAGAGTTTTCGTTGATGTTTATTGTATACTATTTGAGAATAGCTTCCCTGGTAGGACGATTGAGAAAGGCAGTAAAAAGAAATTCAAGATTAATATCTGAAGAATATTTAAGTAAGCTTCATTATGGATACATGATTAAATGGAGAACTCGACTTCCAGAAATGGTATATCTTAGTTTGGCGAGTTGCCTTGAACAATTTAGTGAGAATAATGTATTTTTTGCGAAAGATGCTTGGAGTGAGGTATATAATCTTAAAGAGGCTATTTCTGTAAGAAATAGATATAGAAATGCGCATTCTATAAATGCAACGAGTAATAGTATTATAAAGAATATGGATGTGGCAAAGGTAGCAATATTATCAAGGAATTATCAAGATGCGATAGATACATTAATTCCGATAATAGATTATTTTAAAGAACATGATTTACCTTCAAATTCAAATTTGTATTCAGTTTATGTGATGCTTGGTACGATAGCATTAACAGTTGAAGATTATAAAAAAGCAATGGAATATTATGAAATGTGTTTAGAAATTGCAAAATGTCTGAATTACAAAGAGAACTATGGCGTTAGAATTGGTTTGACACGTGCATATCTATATCATGGTGATATAGAAAAATCGAAATCCATCAATTATTGTTTATATGTGGATTTAAAAGAAGTTGATAGGGACAATAGAGGAACGTATTTCGCGGAAATGTATTATAATACTGCATGTATGCATTTGGTTCAGGGGAATATGGACCAAGCTGAAAAATTTTTCTTGCATGCAATTGTGCAATTTAAGTCTTGTAGTGTATACGGAAATAGGCGAGATGTTGGAATTGCTAGATGTCAATATCAGTTAGGTATTATGTTGTGTGAGGAAAAAATGGAAGAGGCAACAAAATATTTTACTGAAGCTTATAAAGCTTTTTGTGAGTGCCTAGGTGACAAGCATATCGAGACTATACGTTGCAAAGAAAGGCTCAATAGATGCAAAACAAATTAATATAATTGGTGTTTGAAAATAAGCACAACTGCAATTTGCGGTTGTGCTTATTTTTTTGGAATCCATTTTTATAAGAGAATGGGAATGATTTGATAGAATCAAATCAGAAAACAATAAAGCAAATGAATTTTGAAAGGAGAAAACCATTATGAACAAGAATAGAGTAAACAGTATCAAAAAGAAATTTGAAGGAGTAGGTCCAGTAAAGGATATGGAGTATACGAATCAGGAGATTGTTGATTTGTTGATGGAAATTCAAAAGACTATGCTTACCGGAGTGTATGAAAAGACTCATGCAGAGTTTATGAAGGAAAGAGATTTGATGCGTCACTTTGCAACATTAGCAGGAGACTATGGATTGAGTGATTCAGATACCTTTAAGAGATTTGAGTCAAATATGAACGAATTAGGATATACAATTGGCTCATTCATTAAAGGGATGAAAGGTGAGAAAATCGCTAAAAGAGCATTAAAACTGATGTCCTTTGACAAAGATGTAAAGATTCTCTATAACATCGCACTTGAAGATGAAGATGCACAGGCTGAATATGATGCAATAGTTGTTACTCCATATGGAATGTTTGTGGTAGAGGTTAAGAATTGGGGAGCGGAGATGTACATTGATGAGAATGGTATTCTTAAGCGAAACGATCAGGATATTAAGTATGATTTACCGGGACGCATGAGCATTAAGGAAGGTCTTCTCAGAGAGTATGTTGGAGAATTGTTTCCTGAAAAATATCAGGGAATAGTCCTTTTCTCCAATGAGAATGCAAAGGTATGTGATGACTATAAGAAGATGCCGATATGTTACGGCGGAGGTATTGTATATGCCATTCGTGATTATAAGAAAAACGGAAATATACTTACTTCAGAACAGATTAATGAGATTGCAGATCGAATCTCATCTAATCACAAGGAACAGAAGGCTCCTTGTAGAGTTAATTGTGAGGAAATAATTGAAGATTACGCATTGTTGATGGCTGCAATTGAGGAAGCCGCAGATGGAACTTACGATTCAATCGAGGAACTAAATAAAACAAAACAGGAACTTACAGAGGAGGTAGAGCAGACTATGAATCATGATATTAAAATTCCAGAGTTTTTAACAAAAGAGGGGGCAATCAAGGCAAAGAAAAAGCAGAAGATGGTTGGCGGTATGGCAGCAGGGTTGCTGGTTGTGTTTGGCATTGGAGTGGTAGCTGCTAAATCGTTTGGTTCACTTAGATAGAAGGGATGATTTTATGAATGATTTAATGAAAGGAATAGTAATCATGGCAATACTTGTGTACATATTATCCCTTGTGGATGCAGTGCCAGGACCGGTAGATGATATTATTGTTCTTTTACTTGGATTGGCATCAAGAAAACAATTGGCTGATAATGATTAAATGGAGGTGTTTCTATGAAGGTAAATGTAATGAACAAAGGTGACAAGGTTCTTAATGTCACATCGGAAATGGTAATAATTCAGAGAAAAAACGGGGAAGTAGATATTTTACCTTTGATTGGTAAAGATTCCGGAGTGTACATTGACACAGAGCATATAGTAACTATTGGATATGGAAATAACACTGTTGAATCACAAACGGTAAATGGTGTGGTAATCACAAATTTTTAGGAGGCGGTACATATGGCAGGAAAAAAGGACAACGCAGTGGTGGCAGTAATATCAGATTTGACACAGACACAGGCGGCACAGGTGTCTAAAGAAATTATGAAAGCTAAAGCAAAATATGCGCCTCATGGACGAGGAACGATAGCTATGGGAGTAAAGAGCAATGTTGGTGCATTGATTCAAAGTGGCAGAAAGAAGATTGGAGGTTGAGTGTATGGCGAAAAGATCATCTGCACATACCAGAGCTCAGAAAGCAGGAAAGTTTCGGGATAATTTTACATGTCAGGCTTGTGGTTCAAAGAAGCAAGTGGAAGGACATCATATATTAGATTATCAATTCTTTGGTGCAGCTACAGTAGATAACATAGTTTCGCTGTGTCATGACTGTCATAAAGAGGTGCACAGAGGAAACATAGATATAGCAAAATTTTAAATCGTAAGGAGTGAAATGATTATGGCAAAGTACAAGGTATTATTTGACGACGAACTTGAGGATGAGGTGTTTGACACAGAAGAAGAGGCTGAAGAGTACGCGTTATATTTATCTAGCTGCGCGAAGGAAGGGGCAGAAATATTACATATGTCAAACCCTGGAGACTATGATGAGGACGATTACAACGATGATTATGAAATTATTGAAGTAGAGGAGGATTAGTGTATGACGTTTCATGTGTTAGAACCTGGAGATGAAGAATTTCTTGAAGAATGTCCGGTATGTGGAAAAGGTTATATGGTTCCTACTATAGGAAACTGGTATCAGTGTAGTGAGTGTGGTGTTGAAGCCGAGGAGGATGAATATGGTTTGCTGATATTTGATAGTAGTATCTAATTTTAACAGGAAGATTCGTAGAAGTAACAACTCCTTATAAGGTGGTGTGATTCGTTTAACTGCTTAAAAAAAAGTCTTTGACTGCACGTTGCGTGCAGTCTTAGGCTATAGGAGGACAAGTATGGAATTGATGACTTTAAAGGAAATTTGCGAATCTGTGGGTGTTTCAAGAAGAAGCATCCAATGTTATGAAAAGGCAGGGCTAATGATGCCAACAGACAAGAACAAATATGGTTATTTGCTTTACAACGAAGAAATGTTACATAGAGCAGAATTGATTAAGTTTTTGCAGAAACTAGGCTTCATGCTAAAAGAAATAGGGAATATCATTGATGCACCCAAAAATGTGATGAGGGAGGCGCTCATAAAGAGGGTGAAAGAGCTTGAGGAAGAACTTGCCAGACTGGACAAAATCATTGAGGAATGTGATGCATATATATCAACGCTTGATGTAGAAAAGGAGGATTCAAATTTATGAACAAGACAAAATTGATGCGTTACCCAGTACTGATTACGATAATAGGTTCGGTATTGATGTTACTCATGCTTTTCTTACCGTTTGCTTCAGCAACGGAAGATTACAAGGAAAAACTTTTGAAGTATGAAGATGAGATGTATGTTGAAGAGATAGGTATGACAAATGGCGAGGCAGTTAATATTTCCCTCTTTGAGTTTGGAAAGATGTATGTTGAAGCTGCTAATCAAGGGATGCATAAAGAAATTAGTATCGCTTGTATTGTGATAATTAGTCTTTTTGCCGGATTTTCCATATTGACACTGTTGCTAAGTCTTTTCAAGAAATCAATGGGTATCATTATATTTGACTTACTGGCGATAGGAACTTTTAAGATAATCTGCTTTGACTTTGAAGACAGAGGGGTACTGCCAAGCAGTTCATTTGACTGGGGAATTGTAAACTGGATGGTCTATGTGATTGGTATATTGGTCTTTGCAGGAGCAATATGGTTATTTGTTGAGAAGAGAAAAGCAAAGAAAATAGCAAAGGTTGAGCAGGTTGCTGCTGTTCAGGAATAGGAGGGCTTATGAAAAAGAAATTTTTAATGGCATTGATGGCATTTTGTATGGTAGCATCACTTGCAGGATGCGGTGATAATGGCACGAGTAAAAAGGAAGTGGATATTGAAGAAAACAGCATTGAATCAGGTGAGCCTGAGACTTCAACGAAAGAAAGCAATGTGGGTCAGGAAACCGAAAAGACACAACAATCTAATGAAAAGCAAGAAGGGGATTGGAACCTTACAATTGATGATGAGTATACAAATTTAACAGCTTCTGAAGGGTTTGAATTTGAGAGTAATGGCGATGGCACCTGTACTTTAACTAAAATTGGTACCTGCACTGACTCTGTAGTTGTAATTCCAGAGAAATCACCGGCAGGCGATACTGTTACAATGATTGCGGAATATGCATTTTATGATGCAGAAGATATTGAAAGTATTGTATTTGCCGGAAGAACAATGGAACTTGATACGAAGGCATTTCAGTCCTGCTCAGTTGAAAAGATTGTTATTACCGGTTGTGATATGGTTATTGGTGAAAATGCTTTCTCCTATTGTGAAGATATTGCAGAGGTATATATTAGCAACAGTAAAATTGATGTCGGTACATATGCCTTCTATGATAGCGGTAAAGATATGGATGTGAAGATTGTAAATTGTACAGGAGTTCTTGATGAGAAATCTTTTCAGTCCTGTGCAGCAGTGGAACTTACAATTTCTGGTAGTACACTTAAGCTGGACGAAAATGTATTCTCTTATTGTGAAGATATTGCCACAATTTCTGTCGATAATAGTGTACTGGAAATTGGTAGCTATGCATTTTACGATTCCGGAGATGATACCGTTGTAACCTTTGCAGATTGCAATCTTGATATGGAGGATAAAGCATTTCAGTCAAGCTGCCTGGTAACATTAACAATTACCGGATGTGAAACAGTAATGGGAGAAAATGCTTTCTCATATTGTGAGGACTTAACGGATGTTACAGTAAGTGCAAACAATACGGAAATAGGTTCTTATTCATTTTATGATTGCTCTGATTTGGCAAATGTTTCAATTGCGGCTGATTCCGAGGACGATAGCATTACGATTTTGCTGGATGATAAGGCATTCCAGTCTTCTGGAGTTCAGAATGTGATTATAGGGAGAGGCTCTGTTGAGTTAGGAGATAATGCATTCTCCTACTGCGAAAATTTGACAAGCGTAGAGTTTAAGGGAAGCTCACTTAAAGTAGGGGATTATGCATTTTATGATTGCCCGGCGGAGCTGGTGATAAACTTTAATGGTTCGGCGTACAATAAAGAGAGTATTGAGAATGTGAAGTAACTTCATTCATTAGTGTTAAAGAGGCAGTGTGGGCAGATTTTGCCTATACTGCCTCTTTTCAATTGCGATGAAAATAAGTAGATATGATGTAAATGACCGAGAATTGAATGACATATGGAATACGAAATGATAAAAAGGATAAAAGGATAAAAAGTAGAGTGTTTTTTGAAAAGTTAATACAATAAAATGAGAATAAATCACATTTGCATGTTGATTTTTAAGAAAAACTGTATATAATAGAAAGTAGAAAAGAAGGTGAGGTAGCAATCATGTTAATACAATTTAATTTTAAAAATTTCAAATCTTTTAGAGAAGAGGCTACTTTGGATTTGTCTGCGGCGAAGATGACTGAGTTTTCAGACAGAGTGGTGACTGTTGGCAGTGAGAAGATTTTGCCGGTTGCTGCCATTTATGGAGCAAACGCAAGCGGAAAGTCCAATATATACAACGCTTTTGAATATATGTCTGATTATGTTGCAGATTCTTTTAAGTACGGAGATGAGGAAGAAAAGTTTGAAGAGTTCAGACCGACTCCGTTCTTGTTTGATTCAACATCTGCCGATGCAGAATCCAGCTTTGAGGTATATTTTACTTTGCCTGGAGATAAGTCTGAGAGAACTTATAACTATGGTTTCTGTATCAATAAGGAAGGTGTAACGGAAGAGTGGCTTAATTCCAAGGCGAAGACTGCCAGAAAGTACAGTACTGTATTTTATCGTGGAACTACGGACGAGGAGCTTGATTTATCAGGATTTCCTAAGAGTAGCAGGGATAATATTCAGGTAGCACTGGAAAAGCAGGTACTTATTGTCTCTTTGGGAGCGAAGTTGAAGGTTAATAAGTGTAAGGCGATTAGGGATTGGTTCATTGCAAATGAGTTTGCTGATTTTGGTGATCCTTTTACTAATTTCTTTATGTCACGCAGATTGCCTAAGGGATTTGTGGAAGATAAGAATGTTCAGCAGAAGGTGGTGGAATATTTTGCATCTTTTGATGAGCATATCAAAGATTTCAGAATTGAAAAGGTTCCGCAGGAGGGAGAATCTAAGGAAGAAAGATACAAGATTAACGCACTCCATAAGAAGATTGATTCTGATGAAATGGCTGAAATTCCTTTGGGAATGGAGTCTGCTGGAACTTTAAAGATGTTTGCATTATATCCGGAATTGCAGGAAGTATTAGAGAAGGGAAGTGTATTCTTCATTGATGAATTAAATGCTCGTCTGCATCCGTTGCTCGTAAGGAATTTCCTACTAACATTTTTGAATCCGGAAATCAATACCAATCATGCTCAGCTTGTATTTACAACTCATGATACATGGCAGCTGTCTAATCAGTTGTTGCGTCGTGATGAAATTTGGTTTGTAGAAAAGGATGATCGAGGAGTTTCTACACTTTATTCATTGGCTGATTTTGTGGATGAAGATGGCTCTCGTATCCGCAAGGATGAAAGCTATGAGAAGAATTACCTGATTGGAAAGTATGGGGCGATTCCTACCTTAAAGAGCATTGATATATTTAAGGGCGCTCAATGTCCGGGGGACATTGGCTTAGCGCCGACCGGAGTGGAACGGAGAGAATGAGTATGGCGAAAAAGGACAGAACGGGTAACAGAAAAACACGAGAGCAGAGAAAACAATCCAGACCGCCGGAATTGGGATACTACTTGATTGTTACGGATACAGAAGCTACAGAGCGTTGTTTTTTCACTGGACTTCATCAGGCATTGCCGGAGGATGTGAGAAACAAGCTTGTGATAAAGGTTGTAGAGACTAAAACTCGTGCGATGATAGATAAATGTCTGGAGCTCACTGCTTATGATGCACAGTATCGAATTCCTTGGATTGTGTTTGACAGAGATCAGGTGCAGGGATTTGACGAGATCATTGCAGAAGCAGTGAGTAAAGGAATACAGGTAGGCTGGTCAAATCCATGCTTTGAGATATGGATGTATGCTTATTTTGGCTCGATGCCGGCAATTCAAGATTCGTGGACTTGCTGCTCTGAATTTGGACGAGTATATGAAAACAAAACCGGGCAGAAGTATTCTAAGGCTGATGAGCAGATGTACGGAAAAATCTGTAAAGCTGGTGATGAGGTAAAGGCAATTCAGATTGCGAAGCAGAAGATAGAGCAGTGTAAACGAGAAGGAAAAACAAAGCCATCAGAGATGTGCCCGTGTACCACGGTGCATAAGTTGGTGGGAGAAATTAAAGAAAAAAGAAAGGCAGGATTGTAATGAATAATCAAATTAATGAGGTATTGCACAAAGAAATAGACTTAATTCAAGGATGTATAACGAGAATGGCGGATTGTTCATTTAAACTAAAAGGGTGGTATATTTCGCTTGCTACAGTAGCTTTGACACTCTTAATTGGGCAAGGCTGCAAATTATCAATTATTGGTTTGTTTTTATTTGGAGTAACTACCGTATTTTGGTGGTTGGACGGTTTTTTCTTGAAAACAGAGACCCTTTATAGATGGAAATATGAATGGGTAATTGAAGCTCGATTAAATGGTAATATGGAAAATCTGTACGATTTAAATCCGGGTAATAAGAAAATGTGGAAAGATGTAGATAAGAAGAATCCATGTATTATGAAATATATTATTTCTAAAACATTATTTCCACTTTATGGAACTGTATGGTTTATAGCAGTAGCAATTATTTTGTACATTGTATTGAAGTATTAGGGAGGGGGTGTATGGCAAGAAAAGTGTTTTATAGTTTTTGTTACAATGATGACGTCAATAGATGTATGGTCGTCAGAAATAGATGGGTAACATATGGTAATCAGATTCAGTCTGGAATTATTGACAAAGCTGAATTTGAAAAAATAAAGAGAACAGGTACGCAGGCAGTGTATAATTGGATAGACAAGCAACTTGAAGGAACAAGTGTTACCATTGTACTTTTAGGAGCAAATACTTTATCCAGAAATTTTGTGCAGTATGAAATTAGGGAAAGCATTAAACGCGGAAATGCCATTCTGGGAGTCTATGTTAACAACATTAAGGATTTATCTACAGGACAAATATCAGCGAGGTGTAATATTCATTCTGTTATAGGACAATATAGCAATGGAACATATGCATACTTTGACAGCTTTTGTGATGAAATTCATGATTATGTTAATGAAAATGGTTATTCCAATTTAGATAAATGGGTGGAATCAGCAGCAAGAAAGAAGGGAAAATAATGGTCACGGGATACAATTTACATTTAGAGAAGAATACAAGCAAATTTCAAGACTATATAAAATTAGGCGAAAGTCATTTGAGTGAACAAAAAGCAAAGATTACTGATTGCTTAAAAAACTATATCATTAATGGTGTTGCTGATGGTACAAGGTTGGAAAAGGATTGGTTTCCAGAAATTGAAGCAGATATATTTATTTCTCATTCACATGCTGATGAGAAATTAGCAAAAGGACTTGCTGGTTGGTTACATTTTACATTTGGATTGAATTGTTTTATAGATTCATGTGTATGGGGGTATGCCGATAAATTATTAGATGAAATCAATGATGTTTATAGTGACAAACAAGATAAGCCTATAGGTGGTTGTATTTATGACCATAAAAAATGCAATACTGCCAGTAAACATGTTAATACAATGCTCACAATAGCTTTGTGTAAAATGATTGATAAGACGGAAGTTACTTTTTTATTAAATACTGATAATGCAATTTCAAAATATGCAGATGTGTATCTACAGGCAACATATTCTCCATGGATTTATTCAGAGATTGTATGCACCGAAATCGTAAGAAAGAAGTCAATTTCTGAATACAGAGATAAAATTTATTTGGAGCATTTTTTTGAAGAGAGTGAATTCAGAAATGATGGCTTCGCTGCGGCATATGAAGTATCATTAGAGCATCTTAAAGAAATAGATATGCAGTGTTTATTTGAATGGAAAAATTTATATGAGAAGTACAAAGTAAAATATTCATTAGATAGTTTGTATAAAATAACACATGAAGATGAAACAAGAAATATTCCTATTGGAGCGTTATATTCCTAATGATCATTTTGGATAAGCGTAAGCTGAGATTTGTCCTACAATATAGGGCAAACCTCAGCTTTTACTGGAATTCTATATAAGAGTGGAGTTCACGAATAAATCTTCGCCAACCATGGGCATCGTAAGTTTCCATGGCGCACCATCCGTATTGTAAGGTATAGTGGACGAAAATACAAGGAGTTTCTGGTGGGCAACTGTTGCAAAAAGTGCAATAGTTGGAGCCTCTATTCTGTTTTAGAAAGAAATTGAGACCGCCTTACCCCGAGAAATTTATCCCTATACTCAATTGCCTTCTCCGGCTTCTTCCACCGGACATACAGATTATTCAGATACCGATAAGTTGTCTTCATATAATCATTATCCATACCTACAGCATTTTCAATAATATTTTCAGCGGAAAGCAAATTCATTTCTGCCGATTCAGGCATTCCTTCCATCATTTCAATAATCCCCCGGCTCAGTTTACAGATACCATAATCCAGAGAGGCATCTGACAGATGCTCAAGAACCAATTTTTCGTACTGCTCCAGTATAATTTTTGCATTGTCCACATCTTTTGCTAACAACAGCATATTGATGAGGTTCATCATCTGCTGAAGGGAATCATGGGATTCGGTCAGTCCCAAGTGTGCATATTCCATGCGAATGTCGAAAGCTGTGCGAAGTGCTTTAGTGGCTTCATTTCCACGCTTCATCAGCAAATAGGTGTTGGAAAGGTTATTATATAAATTGGATAGCAGGTTGGCAGTTCTCACATCTGTCTCTTTGTTGTGAAGCTTTTCCATGATGTTGATTGCTTTCTCACGCTTCTTTACGGCATTTCCATAATCTTTTTTGAGCAGAAAACATTCTGCTTTATAATCCAGCAGCAAAGCTTTATCACAGGGAGACTCCAGCCTGTATTCTTCCATAACATAACTGATTCTTTCTGTAAGCTTTGGCAGATAATCCGTTAAAAGATACTTGTCCAGATATGGAAACATATCTTGCAAGAATAATAGGAAATATGCTCTATCATCCACAATAATCCTCTCTGACACACTAATAAGGGAAGCAATAATATTTTCCGGTCTGCGAAGTTCCAATCCATGTGCAAGACAGATAAGGTGGAGACTATCAAGCAGAGTTTGGCAGGCAGTTACGGTTGGGACTGTTTCAATAGTAATCACTTCCTGCAACAGAGGATGCAGGCTGATTTTTCTGTTATCCGTATCTTCGTTGATAAATCCGTACTTGATAAGGTGGTTCACATCTGTGAGGTTATCAAGTCTCATCCAGTTTTTGAAGCTGTTTTTTAATACGCCGGAAACCGGCAGCAGGGACAGATTACGCAGAATATCCAATTGTGAATCGGATAATTTGCCAAGCTGTAGCAGCTTGCGTAAATGCTCTATCATAAGTCCGTCTGCGAAATCATTATCCTTATAAAGTTCCACATCTTCACCTGACGCAATATTCAGCCCACATGTTTTTAATTCTGCAAGCAGTTCCTCTGGCTCCATACCACTGGCTGTTAGTGATAATGCAGACAAGCAGACCGTGAGAGTGTGGCATCCGACAGTCTGAATAATATCCTTTACCACATCCTCTGAAGTTTTAGCAGATGGACAATGCCTGTAGAATAGTTCCACAAGCTCTGTATCTGAGTCCATTTCAGTAACTTTTACAGTTTCATATTGTGAGATATTGCACCGGCTTGTAACCAGTATCTTACAATTCAATTTCATAAATTCCTTAAAGAAAGTATCCTCTTTTGGCAGGACATTGAAGTTATCAATGATAACCAGGCTGTCAGAGTGGAGCTTTTTTAATATATTCATATGCCTGTCAAAAAGCATATCTTCACTCATATCAGCGGTATCATCACTAAATTCCATATGAGAAATACATTTCTTCAAATCAGCTTCATAAAAGAGATAGATGATATTTGTGTATTTCTTTTCATTCTTCTTGGAATAGATTTTTGCCAGTTCACTTTTTCCCATTCCGGCAGTTCCGGTGATAAATACCAAATTATGTTCCTGCAACGCCTTACCAATAACCTTTAGTTCTTCTTTTCTGCCGATAAAATTACGATTAGCAGAAGGGAGTTTGTTACTCAGCAGAATATCTGACAAGTCAGGCGATAACAGCGTATGTCTGCTGTCATGGTCATTTAAGATAGCATAACGAATCAGGGCAGTAATAAGTGTGGCATCATCTGTTATCTGTACAAATTCATTCACTTTTTCTGTACCTATTACATCTGCACTATCTGTAACTAATTCCAGAAGCTGTTCCCTTGTAGCAATCACATTGATGAGATTGGGTATTACATCATTCTGAATATTGTCCCGAATGCCATCAAATCCGACATTGTCATAAAAGGACAATATTTCTTTTGGAATAGGGCGTTCTCCGGTACACCATCTGCTATAAGTAACATTTTTTTCGAAATCTTCTTTTTCAAATATGTCCATATCGCACAAGCAGTCGTAGAAGATATCTTCAATCATCCGATACTGTGCATATGTCTTTTTCTTGTTTTCTAATAACACTCCAATCACATTGGAGAAGGTAATTCTATTTTTCAATCAAACACTTCCGTTTCTCTTGTCAACTTTTCGTCAAGTCTCAGTCAATGATAATTTAGCTTCAGAATTAGTATCATTAACTCATCAAAACGTAGCCACCGTAAGCCAACAGGCAAAGGGTTTGGCTACAAGAACATTATAACATAAAAGGAACAAACGTTCTACTAATATTTTCAATAGTTTGAACCTTGAAAAACAATCCGGAAACGGATTCATGAGCTGTATCAGATGCCAACAGTCCCTGCGAGGAGACTTACCGGAAGGTAAGAAGAGCGGGGAATGACACTTCCGAAAGGGTGGGAAAGGAACTCGAGCAGGAGTAGCCCACAGGCAGCGACAGGGAAACCGCCGATACGCTAAAGGTCAGCCGGAACGCTGACAGCATCTGATACGAATGGAAGCCAAAGTAGGTCCTATTACGAACAGTCAGTCACTTGATAAACCCAGCAGCGGGTAAGAAAGAAGGTGATAACAGGAATTTTTGAGAGGGAGGTGCAGGAGCATGACAAAAGATTTGGAATTAGCGAAGAAGCTTGCAGTTCTTGGCTGGATTCATAGAAACGGATTCATTTCTGATGATGAATATGCAAGAACCAGATGCCGAATCATGGGCGAATACAAGATTTGTTCTTTTTTGGCAGTTTAGATAGATTCGTACATTCGTTAACATTTTGTTTTCGGTGTATGGTAATGACACAAGGAGGTAGAAAAAGTATGGCAGATACAGAGGTACAGGTAATTAAGGCAACAGAAGGTCCGATTGTAAGGGACCGCAGGTTAGTGGGAACACCACTGACCATACAGAGGAAGCGAGTAGCAGCTTATGTCCGTGTCAGTACAGACGGGGAGGAGCAGTTACAGAGCTTCCAGTCACAGAAGCAGTATTATCAGGACAAGATTTCAAAAAACAAGGAATGGGCAATGGTCGGAATTTATGCAGATGAAGGCATTACGGGAACGAAAACTGATAAAAGGGATGAGTTCTTAAGAATGATTGAGGACTGCATGAATGGACAGATTGATGTGGTTATCACAAAATCAATTTCCCGATTTTCCAGAAATCTTGTGGACACACTGACTTACACACGAATGCTTAAGCAGAAAGGTGTAACGGTGATTTTTGAAAAGGAAAACATCGACACTTCCACTATGGAGAGTGAGATGCAGCTTTCTCTCTTGTCGGCACTGGCACAGAATGAAGTGGAGTCATTATCGCAGAATGTGAAGATGGGTGTGCAATACAAGATGGCAAGAGGGGAGCTGATGGGATTTAACGGATGTCTCGGGTATGACTACAATCCGGAGGATAAAAGCATTTCGGTCAATCCGGCAGAGGCAGAAACGGTTCGGCTGATATTTGATCTGTATATTCAGGGATACGGAGCAAATACCATTACCAAAAGACTTACCGAGCTTGGAAAGGTTAACAAAAAAGGTATTGTCAAGTGGACAGACAGTGGTGTCAGAGGAATTATCAAAAACGAAAAGTACAAGGGTGATTTGCTGATGGGAAAGACCTATACGGTTGATCCGATATCCAAGCGGAGGCTGGAAAATCGTGGAGAGGAAAACCAGTATTATACGAAGAATCACCACGAAGCTATTGTATCGGAGGAGGTCTGGAATGCGGCACAGGAGATTTGTAAAAACCGTTACCGTTCCAATTCAAATGTGGAATCCGGAACCCGGACAAAATATGCCTGGAAATTTGCTTTCAGCAGTATGTGTGAATGCGGCTTCTGTGGTACGAATCTGACAAGACGTTCCCACCATCAGGATACACAGCATAAGAAACCGGTATGGAAATGCAGGGTGGCAGCCAATAAGGGCATTGAGAACTGTCCGAACAGTAAGGCAATTGATGAGAGTATTATCGAAAATGCTTTTTTGGAAACGTTCGGACTGCTTGCAGATAATTTTGATGATGTGCTGGAATCAGTGCTTTCTTCTGTAGAAGAGACAATATCTAAGGATGAAAGCTCCGGCAGATTAAAGCAGGTGGAAAAGGACATTGCTTCTCTTGAAAAGAAGCGAAACAAATTGACTGATATGATGCTGGATGATAAAATTTCTAAAGAGGCATACGACGAGAAATACGCAGAATTGGAGCATAAGCTGAAAAAGGCGAATGACGAAAAGGATGTATTATCGAAGAATGTTTTGTCACAGAAAAACATTCAAAACCGTATGCGGGAGCTTCGGACAAAGCTTGCAGGTGCAGATGTACTTGATAAGTTTGACAGAGTTGTATTTGAAAGCATTGTACAGAAGGTAATTGTGGGAGAAGTGGCAGAGGATGGCACGGTAGACCCATATAAGCTGACTTTTGTGTTAAAGGGTATGGACAATAGCTTCATTCCGGACGCAAAAAACAGATATAAGAATCTTCACAAGCAGGCGGTATAACGCCTGCCTGTGATATAACTCAACAAGGAGGTGAGCTTGAATGAGCGTTCACGAAGACTTGCTGAATAACGGAGAAAATAATTGTTCTTTTACCGAGGACGAGGTAGACATTATGTGTTCCAAGGACGGAGACGATGCATGTTGAATGTGTGTGCCTTTTGGTTCGGATGGAATAATTTCATAAGCTTATATGGAGCATATATGAAGTATATATGGAGCGTGTCAGCCCGAAATGTTTTATAGATGGGTTGGCACGCTCCTTTTTGGACTTCTGGTGAGCCGCACACTGCTGAAACGTCCAAATTCGCAGTGTGGAAAGAGCGAAAAGAAGAAAATTAACAATTCTGAAACAATTCTCTAACACAAGATAAACTTAAAAATCCTATGCTAAGTGTAAAGTAACTGGCATAGGATTTTTGAGTTGCCATACATACGACAAAAAGGTTCAGTGACCCTTTTTTAGCGAGAGGATGTTTGGAATGGATCAATTATATAAGTTCGTAAAAAAAGTCTTTTTTCTTACACCTGTAAAAACAGTCATAATAGCCATACCAAGCTATCTATTTGTGATTTTTGTTTTGGCAAACAACATACAAAATGTGGCAATTTCAAGTGTCGCTTATGTTTTGTCTGCTTATGCTCTGATTATAACGATAACAGGGATTATTCGAATTGTCCGAATGATATGTAATATGGAATTGCCTCCTTTACTCAAAAAAATAGTATCGATTCCAGTGATAGGCAGACTGATCGTTGAGCATACCTTTCGTACACAGATTGCCTTGTATCCGGGTTTTCTTATCAATGTAGTATATGTTATATGGAAGCTGTCCTTCGGAATTTATTATAAGTCGGCATGGTTTATCTCATTGGCATTATATTATTTCGTGCTTGCATGGATGCGTTTGTCGCTTATCAGACCTTTTTCAGTAAAAGAAGGAGAGATAAGGAAGAAAGCCGAATTAAAAAGATATAGGATCTGTGGAGCAAGTCTTCTGGTAATCAATATAGCACTAAGTGGGATTGTTGTACTTGCAGTAAAAAAGAAAAATGGATTTACATATCCCGGCTACATGATATATGTGATGGCAATGTATGCATTTTATTCTGTGATTACGGCTGTTATCAATCTGGCGAAGTACAGAAAGTATGGAAGTCCGGTTTTGTCTGCCGCAAAAGTGATAAGTCTTACAACTGCAATGGTATCCATGTTTTCACTGGAAAGTGCCATGCTGGCACAGTTTTCAGAAGCAAGTCAGACAGCTTTTAAGAAAATCATGACAGAGTGTGCCGGAGGAGTGATATGTGCCATTGTGATAGGAATGGCTGTTTATATGATGTTTCGGTCAACGAAGGAAATACGGAAAATATAGCAGAAATGCAGTTTGGGTTTTGATATAATGAAGAAGATAGAATGGAGGCGGTGTTTATGATACATATTTTAGTAGTAGATGATGATGAAAAATTAAATAAAACCATATGTACCTGGCTAAATGACTGTGGTTTTGAGACAAAGGGCGTGTTAGGAGCCAGGGAAGCCTATGATGAACTGTATAACAGCCTGTATGATCTGGTTGTTTCGGATATCATGATGCCGGAAATTGATGGATTTGAATTTGCAAGAAATGTGAGGGAAGTCAATAAACATATCCCGATTCTCTTCATGTCGGCAAAGGACGATCTGCCATCAAAGCAAAAGGGATTCCAGCTTGGAATTGATGATTACATGGTAAAACCTGTGGAGCTTGCAGAGCTCGAGATGAGAGTACGTGCACTTTTGCGCCGCGCAAATATCGAGACAGAGCGAAAGCTTGTCGTTGGAAATCTTGTATTAGATGCAGATGCCATGACAGCAGAAATCGATGGGGAGGAAATTCCGGTTGCGACAAGAGAGTTTAATATTCTCTATAAGCTGCTTTCCTATCCGAAGAAAACTTTTTCCAGAGCACAGCTTATGGATGAGTTCTGGAGTCTGGATACCGATACAAGTCTTCGTGCGGTAGATGTTTATATTACAAAGCTCCGGGATAAATTTTCAGCATGTGACGGCTTTGAGATAAAGACAGTACGTGGAGTTGGATATAAGGCGGTGTTAATGTGACAGAAGAAAGAGACAGCAGGATAAAAAAGAAAATATTTCCGATATCTACATTTATATTATCGTTTCTGGTATTTGCATTAATTACCACAATTGAGATGAAGATAATCGGAAATTATATAGATTCAGCAGAGATACCTAAAAAACTGATTGTCGGGATTTTTATTTTCTGGATGCTAGGTGCAGCTTTTTTTACATATTTTACAAACTGGCAGCTTAGGAAGAAATATCAGGAGCCGTTGGAGAAGGTTTCAATAGCAGCAAAGAAGGTGGCTGAAGGAGATTTTTCCGTATATCTGAAAGCACAGCATACGAAGGACAAAGCAGACTGCCTGGACATTCTGGTTGAAGATTTTAACAAGATGGTGGAGGAACTGGGAAGCAATGAGACATTAAAAACGGACTTCTTTTCTAATGTATCCCATGAGTTTAAGACACCACTTGCTGTTATTTACAATAATGCTCAGTTACTGCAAAAAAGTGTCAGCGCAGATAGTGAGCAGGCAGATTATGTGGATAATATTCTGTATTCAACGAAGCGGTTATCTAATCTGATCCAGAATATGTTAAAGCTGAATAAGCTGGAAAAACAGACCATCCAGCCGATGCCGGAAACCTATGATGTCTGCGCACAGTTATGTGACTGCATTATTCAGTTTGACGATAATATGGAAAAGAAAAATATAGATTTTGAAGCAGATATGGAGGATGAGGCATATATCTGTGCTGATCCGGGTTTGATGGAGCTTGTGTGGAATAACTTAATGTCCAATGCTTTAAAATTTACTCCGAATGGAGGAAAAATCAGGCTTTTGCAAAAAAGAGCTGAGAATTATATCCAAATATCAGTATCGGACAATGGATGCGGCATGGATAGTGAAGTGATGAAACATATTTTTGACAAGTTTTATCAGGGAGATACAAGCCATGCAACGTATGGAAATGGGTTGGGACTGGCACTGGTAAAAAGAGTGCTCGAATTAACAGATGGGCATATAACTGTCGAGAGCAAGCCGCAGGAAGGAACAACTTTTACTGTGTTTATGCCATTATCAGAAATCAGAGGTGATAAAGAATGACTGAGAATGAATGGAAGGAAAGAGAATTTACTTCTTTTGAGTACAAAGAAATATATGTTTCGGAAGATAAAGCTTCCTTTTATCTAGACTGCTATGAGAATTTTGGATGGACAGTGGATGATAAGTTTCCGCCGCAGAGAACAGGTGAAAAGATACTGATTAAGATGAAAAGAAACCGGAAGATTGTGAATAAGGTCGAGCTGACGCGCTTGCAGCGTAATTTTGAAGCGAGTATGGATGAAATTGATACATTGGAAAATTCAAAGACAAAAGTGGCAACGGCAGCTGCACTTGTAATAGGAGTGATAGGAACAGGATTTATGGCTGGCTCTGTGTTTGCTGTAACAGCAGAACCACCTATTATATGGCTTTGTGTATTGCTGGCGATACCGGGATTCCTGGGCTGGATTCTGCCACATTTCGTATATCAGAGAACAAAGAAAAATAAATCACAGAAGGTTCAGCCATATATTGAAGAAAAGTATGATGAAATATACAAAATTTGCGAAAAAGGACATTCATTATTATGAGAGCAGCATTATATAACGGACAGAAAAATGTAGAGTTGGTAGAGCTTGCGACACCACAGGCAGGAGAAAATGACATTGTCGTAAAAAATATTTACGCAAGTATTTGTGGAACAGACGTAGCCGTTTATGAGCATGGACCGGGAACCGGACATAGAATTACAGTTGGAAGCGAGTTCGGACATGAGATGGTATCCGAAGTGGTTCAGGTTGGAAAAAATGTAAATGACATAAAGGTAGGAGACAGGGTTTATCCATATCCAAGACTTGCAAAAGGAGATCCGAAGCGTGCGGGTACAACAGGTGGATTTTCAGAATATGTTCTGATTCCGAACGTAGAGCTTGGAAAGGGAGTTTATGCAGTACCGGATGAAATATCATCTAAAGAAGCAAGTCTGATTGAGCCATTTACAGTAGGCTGCAGGGCTGCCAGAAGATCATTTCCACAGCAGGGCGAAAATGCGATTGTCTTTGGAGCAGGAACGATTGGGATTGCGGCAGCAATGGCATTAAAGTACTTTGGATGTGATAAGGTAATGATTTGTGACCATTCCGATTTTCGATTGAATAAAGCAAAAGAATTGGGGTTTGAAATCTGCAATAATGGCAAAGAGAATCTCAGAGCAAAAGCGTTGCAAATATTTGGTAGTGCTATGTCGGCATTGGGAGAAACCTGTGATGTGGATATTTATATTGATGCAGCCGGAGCAGATGGAATTATAGAAATCTATCAGTTAATGGGAAAAGTAAATTCCAGAATGGTGGTAGTTGCCGTAAAAGCAGGACTTCGCCCGATAGATGTGCTTGCCATGACTTATGGGCAACATGCCATTATCGGTTCCGGTGGATATTTCCCGGAGGATGTGCGTGATGTTATGGCAATCATGCAAAGCAGAAAATGGGATATTGAAAGTATTATCACAGATGTCTATCCATGGGAACAGCTTCCACAGGCGATTGAGAAGGCTTCCAAAGTGGATGAGGCATTGAACGTAATCATACATTATTAGAACCCGAAAGAAAAACATTGCGAGAAAAAAGCATAATTAATAATTTTCAAACAAAACTTAAGCATTCGTGAAACAAATGAAAGATAGAATATCTCCTGTAAGATATGAAGTGCAAAGAACAACAAACAGGAGGTGTGTCAATATGGCGGAATATCAATTAAAGCCCGGAAAAGTCGGACAAAAGGTGATAGACGGATATAAAAAGGTGGAAGAAAAAGTTACCGGAGCGTACCAAAGAATCGAGGATGGTGTCGTCGGAGCTTACAGAAAAGTAGAAAATGCATTTGTAGACCGTTTTTTAGAGAAAGTTGAGGAAAATGACAATGAAGAAAAGTAATTTTGTTGCAATGATTTTAGGAACTATCGGTATGGTATTTTTTGCACTGGGAATGTGCATGGCATTGATAGAGGAATGGGGAATGTTCAGGCAGGGAATTGTAGCAGGTGTCGTAGGACTTGTAATTTTATTGATTACATTGATTGTTTGGAGAAGAATGGAAGGCAAGGAACCTATTAAGTTAAGTGGAAAGACGGTTGGAACTGTGGTACTTGCAATTTTTGGAGCCCTTCTCCTTGGCGTTGGAATGTGCTTTTCTATGGTATTCGGAAAGATGTTTTTGGGCGTAGTCATTGGAGTTGTTGGAATTGTTGCACTGCTTATGTTAATTCCATTAACAAAGGGTTTAAAGTAAATACATAAAATTAGGAAACTGTCGTGGGATAAGCCTACGGCAGTTTTTAATATAAACAATTGAAAGTACATTTTATCTTATCAACTAGCCAAGCTCTGTTAATTTACATCTCATCACATCAAGAAAAGCATTCGCTATCTGAATCCCCGTATCGTTAAATCCATCAATATAGATTTCCAGGTACGATGTGGATGTTCGCACCATAAATTATCATGTAAAAAATCTTCAGTGATAGCGAGTTACAAGAGGATTCAGTTATCCGAAAATTTCGGATAACTGCCGCTGACGGAAAAAGTTACAGTACAAATCACTATTCCTTGGAGATGATCATTGCTGTTAGATTTAAGGTCAATTCTGAGCGTGCGGTGCAGTTCCGTAAATGGGTTAATCAAATTGCAAAGGACTATACCATCAAAGGCTGGGTTATGGAGGACGAGCGCCTGAAACGCGGAACTGATTGTAGAAAGAGCTGACCATACAAGAGAGCATATGGGATTAACTACTTGGGCAGATGCTCCTGAAGGAAAAATTAAGAAGAGTGCACTATGCAGGACTGGGAAAAAAGGCTTAATAGTTTTATTGAAATCTCTATATGATATGATGTATAATAATTATATATCAATACAATTGTTTTGAGGAGACCAGCGATGAAAAAGATTGTTATTATGATTTGCTGTTTTATTATTGTTATATTACAGACTTCTTGCACTAACAATACAGCAAGTCAGTTTGATGACAACAAAACGTATGTTGATAAAAATGAAATTCCAATCAAACATGAGGAATATCAAAGTATGCTTGGAAAAGGATTGGATGTGACATGGTCAGAATTTCCCAAACAGATGGAATCATACAATGTTAAGATGGTAGAGGATTTTAAAGAAGCTGGGGTAAAACATGTAAGAATAAGGATAAAAGATGATGTAACAGAAGATTTATTAAACAGGCTTGATGTTCAGATTAATGAATGTCTTGCTAACGGAATAATTCCTGTTATTGCATATCAGGGACATGAATTTAAAGAAAATCCTACTGATGAAAACATGAATAAAGTAACAGAATGGTGGAGGCTAATAGCACAACATTATGCATCAACTTCTTATTTATTATCATTTGATTTAATAATCGAACCATCGGATGCAATAAACAAACTTCCAGATAGGCTTAATCAATTATATGAGCAGACAGTTGATGCGATAAGAGAATCAAATCCATATAGAATAATTATGATAGCACCAAGATTACGTTCAGACCCGAATTATCTTTCAGAACTTGTGATACCATCTAATCATAATGGTTATATAATGGCAGAATGGCATTTTTACGCATCTGGACCTGATAAAACAAATGAAAAGAAAAAATGGACAGATGGTAATGATAATGAAAAACAACTTATTAATGATCAAATAAAAACAGCTTTAAACTGGCAGGAAAGTACAGGTGTCAAGGTGTGGGTTGGAGCATGGATGCCAGGAAATTATAATAAAGGTAATGATTATTCTGTGCAGGAACAGGCTGAGTTTGCAGCATATATGACATCGGCATTGACACAGGCTGGAATTCCGTTTGCAGTTAATGCAGATACTAAATATTATGATGCTGTTAATAATGAATGGATTGAAGAAATGAAACCAGTTATCAAATCTATATTTTATTAAAATTATAAAAATGCATTGAGAGGGAATATATTATGACTATAGCAGAGACAATAAAACAGCTTAGAGAAAGCGTTGGAATGAATAGAAAAGAATTTTCACAGCACACAGGTATTCCTGTGCGTACATTAGAGGACTGGGAGGCATCAAGAAGAAATCCACCAGAATATATTCCACGGCTGATTGCATACCAGTTAAAGTATGAAGAGCTGCTCAGAGAGAAAGAAAATGACAATTTATAATTGTGTTTTAATTTATAAAAAGTGTTCTGATAGGGGCACTTTTTATAAAATTTTAAGTAGCCAGTACAATTATTAGATGTTAATATATTACTATGTAACCCGAAACTGATATTTAAGAGCGAAGGGAGATTTTATTGAAGGCTGGATTATTAAGGACACAATTTAGTTACCAGAATACAGTGATAAGAGAGAAGATGAAGGAAAAGACAAAGGAGTCTGTTAGTGCGGTAGTACCGATAATGCTTATAGTGTTGCTTCTTGGCTTCATAATAGCACCTCTTTCACCTAGTATACTGGTTGAATTCATTGTTGGAGCCGTGCTGGTTATTATTGGCATGGTGTTTTTTTCTTTAGGGGCAGAATTGTCCATGACGCCAATGGGAGAAAGAGTTGGCGGAAGTATGTTAAGGACTAAGAAATTATGGATGATTATAGCGATTGGATTTATTCTTGGAGTTATAATTACGATTTCTGAGCCGGATTTGCAGGTGCTTGCAGGACAGGTGGCAGCAGTTCCTAATATGGTGCTTATATTATCTGTAGCAGTTGGAGTAGGTGTATTTCTTGTTGCTGCACTTTTAAGAATACTTTTTGGAATACCGTTAGCACCGCTTCTGCTGGTGTTTTATGCAATTGTTTTTGCACTTGCGATGTTTGTTCCTAAAGGCTTTCTTGCAGTTGCATTTGATTCAGGGGGAGTAACAACCGGTCCGATGACTGTACCATTTATAATGGCTCTTGGTGTGGGTATTTCTTCTATCCGAAACGATAAACATGCCGGCAATGATAGTTTTGGTCTTGTATCATTATGTTCAATAGGTCCAATACTTGCTGTTCTTATTCTTGGAATGGTTTATAGTACAGAGGGTAATTATACAACAACAGCAATTACTGAAGTGAGCGATTCTGTTGAACTTGGTAAGCTGTTCCTGTATGAGATACCGAAATATCTGAAAGAAATAGCGTTGTCACTTCTTCCGATAGTTGTATTTTTCGGAGTGTTTCAGATATTTGCTCCAAAGATGAATAAGAAGTCACTTATGAAGATATGTGTTGGACTTGTGTATACATATATTGGACTTGTACTTTTTCTTACAGGTGCTAATGTTGGATTTATTCCAGCAGGTAATTATCTTGGATCAGTGCTTGCTTCATTATCATTTAGATGGATTATCGTCCCTATTGGCATGATAATAGGATATTTCATTGTTAAGGCAGAGCCTGCTGTATATGTGCTTATGCATCAGGTAGAAGAACTGACATCAGGAAGCATATCAGGCAAATCAATGCAGATAAGTCTTTCTGTAGGTGTTGCAGTATCTGTTGGCCTTTCAATGATAAGAGTGCTGACAGGCATCTCAATATTATATTTTCTTATTCCGGGTTATGGAATAGCACTGATACTTACGCTTTTTGTTCCTAAGATATTCACTGCCATAGCATTTGACTCCGGAGGAGTTGCGTCAGGTCCGATGACGGCTACATTTTTACTGCCACTGGCACAGGGAGCATGTCTTTCGGTGGGTGGTAATATTGTAACTGATGCGTTTGGTGTTGTTGCCATGGTTGCCATGACACCTCTTATAACTTTGCAGATACTTGGTGTTATATACAGAATCAAGGACAGCAGGAAAGAGAATGTTCCACAGACCGTTACACCGGTTGTGGATATGTTTGCAGAGCTTTCGGATGATACGATTATTGAATTATAGAGGTAGATGGATATGAGCAAAGTATATGTAATGGTAACGATATGCAGCAGAAAAAATATGCCGCGTTTTGTTGACTGCTATAAGGATTATAATGTTGAAGCAGCTGATATATCATTAGGCCGTGGAACAGCATCAAGTGACGTGCTTGATTTACTGGGACTTGAGGATGACGAGAAGGGTATCCATATGTCACTTGTTACAGATGAGACATGGAAAAATGTTAAGAAGGGGCTTCAGAGTAAGTTAAGAATAGACGTGCCTGGAACCGGAATCGCATTTATAGTGCCGCTAAGCAGTATTGGCGGCAAGAGAGAGCTGGGATTCTTAATTGATGGGCAGGAATATAAGAAAGGAGATGAGAGCACATTGAAGGATACTAAACATGAACTTATTGTTGCAATAGCTAATTATGGATATAATACACAGGTGATGAGAGCAGCGGAAGAAGGCGGTGCAACAGGTGGAACGGTGCTTCATGGAAAAGGTGTTGGAATGAAGCGGGCAGAGCAGTTCCTTGGAGTTTCGCTTGTTTCAGAGAAGGAAGTAATTCTTATTGTTGCAAAGTCATCACAGAAAAATGCTATTATGCGTGCTATAATGGACAAAGCCGGCGTAGACAGCAAGGCAGGAACTATTGTGTTCTCACTTCCTGTTACAAGTACGGCAGGACTGCGTATTCTTGAGGATTCGCAGGATGAAGAGGTTGATGATGAAAACAATAATTGATTACCAGAATGATGAAAGAGAAAAGGTTCTGCTTGATGTAAGAGACAAGCAGGAATTCGAGAAGGAAACATATCCCGGAGCAAGAAATTGGTACTGGGAGGAACTGATTAAGGTGCTTGAAGAAACACCTGAGAAATTCACACAGCAGTTTGATAAGAGTGTTCCTATATATCTTCTGTGCTATACAGGTTTGCACAGTGATGATCTGGCAGATATTCTTGAAGAAATGGGTTATGAGGTCTACAGTCTGTATGGCGGCTGGGGCGCTTATATGAAGTGGAAGTTCGAGAATTATGTCAAGGAAGCACAGGCAGAGAATGAGATTTCGGGTGAAGACAGAGTTAAGGAAATAGAGCGGAGCATAGTCAAGAAGTTCAGAAAGCCTATATGGAGAAAGTTCACACAGGCACTTAATGAATACGACCTTATACAGGATGGAGATAAGATTGCAGTCTGTATATCAGGCGGTAAGGACTCAATGCTTATGGCGAAGCTTTTTCAGGAGCTTAAGAGGCATGGAAAGAATAATTTTGAACTTGTATTCCTGGTTATGAATCCGGGATACAATGATATTAATTATCAGGTTATTCTTAATAATGCAAAGATTCTTGATATTCCTATAACCGTGTTCAAATCAGAGATATTCGATACGGTTGCAGATATAGAGGAGTCTCCATGTTATCTGTGCGCCCGCATGAGAAGAGGATATCTGTACAGCAAGGCTAAAGAACTGGGCTGCAATAAGATTGCTTTAGGTCATCATTATGATGATGTTATTGAAACAATTCTTATGGGAATGTTATATGGTGCGCAGATTCAGACTATGATGCCAAAGCTTCACAGCACTAATTTTGAGGGCATGGAACTTATAAGACCACTTTACCTTATAAGAGAAGCTGATATAATACATTGGAGAGATTATAATAATCTTGCATTTATACAGTGTGCATGCAGGCTTACAGAGAGCTGTGCTTCATGTGGCGGAACAGAAAAGGGTTCTAAGAGAGGCGAGATTAAGCAGCTTATCAAAGACCTGACTAAGGTAAGCCCTTACATTGAGAAGAACATTTTCAGAAGTGTTGAAAACGTTAATCTTGATACAGTTATTGCATATAAGCAGTATGGTGTTAAGCATAATTTCCTTGAAAGATATGATGAAATGGGAAGACTCAATGGCGCATCGGGCAGCCAGACAGCAGATAATAAGGAGATGGAATAAATATGTCATCACAATATAATTGCGATTACTGCAATAACCTTGTATATGACGAGGAGATTGAAGGATATGTATGCGATGTTGATATGGACGAGGACGATTACGCAAGACTTTTAAGTTCTTCATATAAGCAGTGTCCATATTATCAGAGCAATGACGAATATAAGATAGTACGTCATCAGATGTAATGTTTATATTAAGGGGGAATCTATGGACGATAAGAGGTATGCGGTTCTTATTGATTCGGACAATATTTCATCAAAATATATTTCTAATATATTAGATGAAATGACTAAGTATGGAGTTATAACGTACAAGCGAATATATGGGGACTGGACAAGTCCGCAGGCGGGCAAATGGAAGAAAGAATTGATGGAGAATTCAATTACACCAATACAGCAGTTTCGCAACACAGTAGGCAAGAATGCTACTGATTCAACACTTATAATTGACGCTATGGATATTCTGTATACGAAAAATGTGGATGGATTCTGTATTGTATCAAGTGATGGAGATTTTACAAGACTGGCAAGCAGGCTGCGTGAATCTGGCATGGAAGTTATTGGAATGGGTGAGAACAAAACACCAAGGTCATTCAGGGCAGCATGTTCAGTATTTACTGATCTGGAACTTTTACAGGATCAGGAGGATGAAGAAATTACAGCTGTTAATAATAAGCAGAGGCCTAACAGATCACACAATATTATACGAATTTCCAAAATCGAAAATGCTATTATTGAGATTATCCAGGAAAATGATAATAAGGGAAAGCAGACGGATTTAGGAGAGATAGGAAGCCGTTTGCAGAAAAAATATTCTGACTTTGATGTCCGTAATTATGGGTATAGCTCATTATCCACATTTATCAATGAGATGGATGGGTTCAAGACATATAAGGTTAATAATGCAGTACTGGTAAAGCTCAAAGAAGATGACAATATTAAAGAACAGGTTGTTAAATACGCAATAGATAATGTCAGAGCAAGCAAGGCAACAGGAGTTGAGCTTGCTATACTTGGACAGAGAATACATAGTCAATATCCGAAATTCAAGGCAAAGGAATATGGATATTCAACTCTGACAAAATTTGTATCAAGCATAAAAGAACTGCTAATAGAAACAACAGATAACAAAAGAATAGTATTTATAAGAAAGAAGGAGTCATAATGAACAAGATAGCAAGTTTTACGGTGAATCATCTTGATTTACTGACAGGAGTATATGTATCAAGAAAGGATTATATCGGAGATGTATGTCTTACAACATTTGATTTAAGATTTACAAGACCTAATGAAGAGCCACCTATGGATACTCCGGGGATTCATTCAATTGAACATCTTGTTGCTACATTTTTAAGGAATCATGCAGAATGGGCTGAGAAAACTATATATTTCGGACCTATGGGCTGCAGAACAGGTTTTTATGTTATATTTGCAGGAGATTTAAAGTCTGAGGATATTATCGGGGTATTAAGAGAAGCTGCCGATTATGTTCTTAATTATGACGATAATACACCAATTCCTGGATATTCACCAAGAGACTGTGGTAATTATCTGGATAACAATCTTAAGCTTGCGAAGATATATATGAAGAAGTTTAAGGAGGAGGTTCTGGATAATCCGGTTGAGGAGAGGTTGAGTTATCCTGTGTAGGTTTGTGGCCAGTCTGGAGATATCGGGCTGTGGCTTTCATGGATTACTGCGCTTAGCAGGAGTAAATGCCGCCATATACAGAGCTTTTTACAGCGTGCAAAAGCAAACGCACTTCGTTTGAACGAGCTTTTGCACGCTGAACTTTTGTCTATGGCGGCATTAACTCCTGCACAGCTCGTAATAAATCAAGCCACAGCCCGATAGCCCCAGACTGGCAATCTACACAGTGGATGTTTCAAGGGGTGAAAAATCTCCAGCATTAGATTTGGCTTTGCCGGTCTAATGCTGGAGATTTTTATGAGAGTGATTTATAACAATTAGTTATGTATTATACCTCGAATAATAATTCGCTATAGCTTGGGAATGGCCAGAATTCCTTATCTACTATCATCTCGGCTTTATCTACTGGAGCTCTTAATTCGTCCATTGCAACCTTTACTGTATCTCTGAAGTATTCAGCCTGTGCTTTTCCTTCAAATGTAGCTGCTGTAGCAACTGTCTCTGCAAGCTTAGCTGAAGCTGCCTTCATTTCCTTTAAGTAACCAGATACTTCTGTAAGGATGTCTGCCTGAACTGAAGCGTCTGCACCAGCTTCCTTAACTGAAAGTACTGAGTTAGCAAGTTCTGTTGTGTATGAGATAACAGCAGGAATGATTTCCTTGCCAGCCATATCTATCATTGTCTTAGCTTCAATGTTGATTGCCTTAGAGTAAGCCTCGTATTTAATCTCAGCTCTTGACTTTAATTCAGCTTCTGTGAATACACCAAATCCTTCAAACATCTTAACTGTTTCAGGTTTAACAAGTGAACCAACAGCCTCAACCATAGATTTGATATTAGGAAGTCCTCTTCTTTCAGCCTCTGCTACCCATTCATCTGAATAACCGTTACCATTGAATACAACTCTGTGATGGTCTGTGAAGAGCTTCTTAATCATATCATGGACAGCCATCTGCATATCCTCAGAGCCCTCTAATTCATCAGCAATTTCCTTAAAACTTTCTGCAACGATTGTATTAAGAACAACATTTGCAGGAGCGATAGAATCTGAAGAACCAACCATACGGAACTCAAACTTGTTACCTGTGAATGCGAATGGAGATGTTCTGTTTCTATCTGTAGCATCCTTGTTAAGGTCTGGAAGAGTAGAAGCACCAGTCTTTAACTTACCTTTCTGGATAGAGCTTGTAGCATCACCCTTATCGATTAACTGCATAACTACATCTTCAAGCTGCTCGCCAAGGAACATAGAGATGATAGCTGGAGGTGCTTCATTAGCTCCAAGTCTGTGATCGTTACCAACATCAGATGCAGACTCACGAAGAAGGTCAGCATGTTTATCAACAGCCTTCATAATTGCACCAAGTACAAGAAGGAACTGGAAGTTTTCATGTGGTGTCTTACCAGGATCAAGCATGTTAATTCCATCATCAGTTGTGATAGACCAGTTGTTATGCTTACCAGAACCGTTAACACCTGCAAATGGCTTCTCATGGAGAAGGCAAACAAGACCATGTCTGTAAGCAACCTTCTTCATAACTTCCATCATAAGCTGATTGTTATCAGTTGCAATGTTGCACTGTGCATAGATAGGAGCTAACTCATGCTGTGCAGGAGCAACTTCGTTATGCTGTGTCTTAGCAGATACACCAAGCTTCCATAATTCTTCATTAACATCCTTCATGAAAGCTGCGATTCTTTCACGGATAGAACCAAAGTAGTGATCATCAAGTTCCTGACCCTTAGGAGGCATAGCTCCGAATAAAGTACGGCCAGAGAAGATAAGATCCTTTCTCTGTAAATATTTCTCTCGGTCTACGATGAAGTATTCCTGTTCAGCGCCTACAGAAGGAGTAACTTTCTTAGATGTTGTGTTACCCATAAGTCTTAAAATACGAAGAGCCTGCTCGTTGATGGCATCCATTGAACGAAGTAATGGAGTCTTCTGGTCAAGAGCCTCACCTGTGTAAGAGCAGAATGCTGTAGGTATACAAAGAGTAGCACCCTGGGCACCTTCACGTACGAATGCAGGAGATGTACAATCCCATGCTGTATATCCTCTGGCCTCGAATGTTGCACGAAGACCACCTGAAGGGAATGATGAAGCATCAGGTTCACCCTTAATCAATTCCTTGCCTGAGAATTCCATAAGCACCTTTCCGTCTGACTTAGGTGCTGATATAAATGAATCATGTTTCTCAGCAGTAGTTCCTGTTAAAGGCTGGAACCAATGTGTGTAATGAGTTGCACCTTTCTCGATAGCCCAGTCTTTCATAGCATTAGCGATAACATCAGCATCTGCTAAAGATAATTCCTGCACACCTTCCATTGTTAATTTAAGGTTTTTGTAAACGTTCTTTGGTAAACGCTCTTTCATAATTGTGTCATTAAACACATTCTCGCCGAAGATGTCAGCTACATTGAATCTTTCACTCATAACTTCCTCATCCTTCCTTTTCTTATCTTTTTATTAGTAAAACTAAAAAATGGCGCCCAAGTATATACTTATACAAATATATAAATGGAACGCCTTTGTTCTACCTTATTTAATTAGCGACAGCCTACTGTCTTTAAATAAAATAACTCATATTGTATGAATTTGCAAGTGCTTTTTTGAAAATATTAAAAAAATTAACCCCGCATGAAATATGAGTGTTAAAATGCCTATTCTGAAGCGGATACAGATGCTTCAGAAGATGTTCCATTATCTAACTTTGATTCTCCGACATATGTACCTGATACAATAACACGTTGTTTAGAATCATCTGTGCAGGTTGAAAATGTAACTACCTGTGTTGCGTTAGAAATATCGACTCCGGTATTGTACAGTGATTCAGCCTGGACATTCTTTGCGTATTCGCGAAGACCGGACAGATTGCTGAAATTGAATGTAAATGTATCACTTATTGGATCAGTTATATATACTGTAAAAATCTTGTACTCACGGATTACATCTTCTGTATATATATAAAAAACATCATTACCTTCCGTCTGGTAGAAACCAGAATTCTTATATCTGGCAAGAGTACCAAACATAGCACCAGAACCCATGTTATGTCCATAGATAATAACATGGCTGGCATTAAGACCCTCTTTAATTCGATAATCAACGAAAAGGCATCCGTTTCGGTTGTAAGTTTTATCAAATGTATGAGTAAGATAAAAATCATTATCGGTTGTCTGGGCAATAGGAAGCCTTATATCTACCGATGGTACATAAAGAAAACCAAGACCATCAGGATTAATATCAAGCAGTGCCTGATGATTATAGACAAAAGGGATTGTTACATCCTGATTATCTTCGCCTATGGTAATATTAACAGGTGTATCATCAAGGACGTTGCCTTCAATATTATCATAAATATCGTTACCCTTCTTGTATTCAAGAAGAATGGATACAAGCCTGACTGCTGCAAAAACAAAAACGCATGCACATATAATTAAAATAATACGGCTTATTATGCTCGAGCGTTTTTTCTTTTTTTCTTTAGCGTCAAAAGCGAAATCCGCTTCGTCTGGTTCTGTTTCAGGTGAAGCAGATGTTATAAAATCATCATCTTCATCTGTCTTTAAGTTACTCATAAATATCTCCAATCATCATCAAGCTTTTCCTGCTGAACCAAAAAGATTAATCTTCTCGCGAACAGTTTCTTTAATTGCTTCGCAGCCTGGAGCCAGAAGCTTTCTAGGATCAAATCCCTTTCCTTCAAGATCTTTGCCTGCTTCTACATATTTTCTTGTTGCATCAGCAAATGAAAGCTGGCATTCTGTATTAACATTAATCTTAGATACGCCAAGAGAAATGGCTTTCTGAATCATATCAGCTGGAATTCCTGTACCGCCGTGAAGAACTAATGGCATATCACCAATCTTTTCCTTAACAGCCGCAAGTGTTTCAAAGCTTAATCCTGGCCAGTTAGCAGGATACTTTCCGTGAATATTACCAATACCTGCAGCAAGCATGTCCACACCAAGGTCTGCAATAGATTTACATTCATCAGGGTCTGCACATTCGCCCATTCCGATAACACCATCTTCCTCGCCACCTATTGAACCAACTTCTGCTTCAATAGAAAGACCAAGATTATGCGCTACATTAACAAGCTCGGTTGTCTTCTTAATGTTCTCATCAATTGGATAATGAGAACCGTCAAACATAATAGATGTGAAGCCTGCTTTGATACATTTGTAGCAGCCTTCGTAAGTTCCGTGGTCAAGATGAAGAGCAACAGGAACTGTGATTCCAAGGGACTTGTCCATAGCCTTAACCATGGCTGCAACAGTCTCGAAACCTGTCATATACTTACCGGCACCCTCAGATACACCAAGGATTACAGGAGCATTCATCTCCTGTGCAGTAAGGAGAATAGACTTAGTCCATTCAAGGTTATTGATGTTGAACTGACCGACAGCATATTTGCCGGCAAGAGCTTTGTCTAACATTTCTTTAGCTGAAACTAACATATTTCTTTACCTCCATTGCACGATTTTGTATGACAACATTATATCTCATATCATTAAAAATGAAAAGGAATATTTATATGATATTTATGTGTTAATACAAAGAAATATGATGTATAATCATGTATATCCTAAGAAAATATCTAAAGAGAGGAGACCTGTATGGGTTATTTAACATTTTTTATCAACAGGATAGCACTTGAAGCTGATACCAGTGCCGCAATGGATTTCTATAATAGTGAAGAGCATGCTGGCACAAGCTATCTGCCATTTATTGGGTTCATGCTTTTTCTTGCAGGAATTGTTGTAATTATTGTCGGACTTGCAACATATCTTACGGCAAAACATAATTTTAACATATTCTTTGATGCAAGAGATGTCAGAATGACATATGATGAACAGATTATGCCTGATGATGAAAAAGCCAGACTTAATAATGAAAAACTTGCTAAAGATAAGAAGAAGGGAAAGATAATAATTATAGTAGGAGTGGTTTTAGTTATAGCTTCATTCGTCGTATTATAATTATATGCAGGATAAAAAACACCGTCTGCCGGAGTAGCAGACGGTGAAAGAGGGAGGAGAGCTGTTTATTAACAACTCGATTTATGAAAAACATATAGTAGAAAATGTCTTGTTCTTATGATTGAATTATATTGAACAAAAGTGAAGAAACAATGTGCATAGTGTTAAATCTTATTGAATTAGATATGAATAAATTATGAACGACTGTGGATTAAGGAGGGGAATATGCCAACAATTTACAAATGCCCTGGGTGTGGTGCTGCTATGGAGTTTGACAGTACAACACAGAAATTAGGCTGTCCGTCATGTGGAATGCAGATTGATGTTCGGGAATATGAAGAGAAATATTCACAGAACAGTACACAGGGAGAATATGACAAAGAGATGAAGATGTACCATTGTAATACATGTGGTGCAGAGCTTGTAGCAGATGAGTATACATCGGCAACATTTTGTTCATTCTGTGGTAATCCGACACTTGTGGAGGACAGACTTAAAGGTGAATTCAAGCCATCAACAATTATACCATTTAAGATTAACAAGGATAAAGCAGTAGAGATTTACAAAAACTGGTGTAAGAAAGGACCACTCACACCATCTGCTTTATCAAGAACCTCAACAATTGAGAAAATAAGCGGACTGTATGTACCTTACTGGCTGTATGATTATTCGGCACAGACAGATATGCATGCTAATGCAGAAAGGGTCAGGACAACAAGAAAAGGAGATACAGAGTATATATACACAGATCATTTTCAGGTGTTCAGAAATATATCTGCAAAGTTTGAGAAGATTCCGGCAGATGCATCTGAGAAAATGCCTGATGATGCGATGGATAAGCTGGAGCCATTTAACTATAATGAATTAACTGCATTTTCAATGCCATATCTGTCAGGATATCTTTCAGAAAGATATAATTATACAGCAGACCAGATACAGGAGAGAGCTACGAGAAGAGCTGACAAATATATAACAGATATTGCAATGTCAACAATTACCGGTTATTCATCTGTTAATATAATTCACAATGACATAACAATGCGTCCAACAGGAAGCCAGTATGCATTATTTCCGGTATGGGTACTTAATTACAGGTTTAACAAGAAGAATTTCCAGTTCATGCTTAACGGACAGACAGGAAAGATAGTTGCTGACCGACCGATAAGCGGAAAGAAAGCATTTTGCTTCGGAGCGGGAATATTCATCGTTACACTTATCATTACTATGTTTGGAGGGCTTTTGTTCATATGATGAAGATTAATAAGAAGATAAAGGCTTTCATGAGCATAATTATGGCATGTTTTATGTGTGTGGGAGTGCTGTTAAGTATTAAGGCTGATGTGTATGCAGATTCATCAAAGGAATATGTATATGACAATGCAGGAATTCTTACTGATGATGAGATAAGTAAGTTAAAGAGCCAGTGTAAGAAGGCGTCTGCGGACTCAGAATGTGATATCGTTATTATTACAACTAATATCGGACATGATGGCAGTACGATGGATAGTTATCTTAAGCAGTTTCTTGATGATAACGGATATTCGCAGAATGCCGTAATATATGGTGTTGATATGAAGTCAAGAGCCGACAGAATGTATACACAGGGCAAGGCAGGAACTGATATTTCACAGGGGACAATTGATGACATAAGAGAAGCATGTGAGGAAAAGCTTTCGGATAAGGATTATTACAAAGCATTTTCTAAGTATATCAAGAATATGAATATGTGCATGACTACAAGCATAGTCAAGAAACTTACATACAAAATGTGGATTAAGCTTCTCATTGCATTAGGTGTTTCTGTTGCAGCAGTTCTTACAATGATGCATAATGCCAAGGCAAGAATGACTGTAAGCAGCACAGAATATACGAAAGACCATAACTTTAAGGTTAATGACAGAAGAGATGTGTTTATTAATACAACAGTTGTTACAAGACATATTGAGCGTAACAATAGCAGCGGAAGCAGCGGCGGAGGCGGGGGAAACAGTGGCTCTGGCGGACATTTCTAGATAATAACCAGATAATAATAAAGGCGGGTACAGCAATTAACTGTATCCGCCTTTTTGATGTCAATGGATGAACTTTAATTATAACTTCTCTGGTTCTGGATATTCCTCTCCAAATGTCTCAACAGTAACAGTCTTCATAACCTGTGGTTTTCTAGGTCTGTCGCTGTAGTCTGTGTCTACACCGGCAATTTTGTCAAGAACATCTTCGCCCTCGATAAGCTTACCAAAAGCAGCGTAATCTCCATCAAGATGTGGAGCGTTCTGGTGCATGATGAAGAACTGTGAACCTGCAGAATCAGGTCTCATAGAACGTGCCATTGAAAGAACACCTCTTGTATGCTTTAAGTCGTTCTTGAATCCGTTAGATGCGAATTCGCCCTTGATAGAGTAGCCAGGACCACCCATACCTGTTCCTTCAGGGTCACCACCCTGAATCATAAATCCTGCGATTACTCTGTGGAATATAAGTCCGTCATAGAATCCCTTCTGAACAAGATTAACGAAATTATTAACAGATGTAGGTGCGATTTCCGGATAAAGCTCAGCTTTCATCACATCGCCGTTTTCCATTGTAAATGTAACTATTGGATTAGCCATATTATTCCTCCTGAAATTCATTAAATTGCCCGCTTGTCTGCGTGAGCAAAATGTGATGTAATTAATTCTAAATATAACAGTATAAAAAGTCAAATTAAAACTTTAGAAACAATTATAAAGAGGCATATATGAGAAAATGTATTGATATGGGTAAAGACAGAAAAATAATAATTAATGATAAAGATATGTTAAAACCGGATGGAACACTGGAGATTCCTGATATAGGGCTTGGAGAAGCATACTTTGGAAAAGCCTCATATGTTGTATATGATGAGGAAGATATTGATGACGACCTGTTAAAACTTGTATGTGCCAGAAAATACAATGAGCCGCTTGTAATTGCCAGGACGGAGAGGTTTATTATACGGGAGATGACAGTGGGGGATTTACCACATTTATACGAATTATATCAGACACTTTCAGGCTGCCCGTATGTTGAAACATTATATGAATATGAGGATGAGAAAGCATTTACAATAAAATACATTGAAAATATGTATGGCTTCTTCGGATACGGTCTGTGGCTTGTGTTTGATAAGAAAACAGGTGAGCTTGTGGCTAGGGCAGGCATTGAAAACCGCAGCATAGACGGACAGAATTGTCAGGAACTTGGGTATCTTGTGAAAAAAAGCTGGCAGGGAAAGCATGTGGCATGGGAAGTTATGAACCATATGGTGGATATTGCTAAGGACAGGTTCGGTTTAGAAGAATTGTATATATGCACAATGAAAACAAATATCCCGTCCATACAGCTTGCATTGAAACTTGGTTTCACATTGTATGCAGGCGATACAGACGGGATGAATATATATAGAAAAAAGCTGTGATTATATCAGGCTGTCTTCATATTAAATACATATCTTATAAAATCAGCAGCATTGGTCTGATACTTTGATGATGATACAACACCATAGCAAGGGTCTTTCATATTCAGGTCACTGTCTTTGATTACAGGTGCTTCAGTGATATCTACAGCAATAGGATATGTCTCTCCGGCAGTGTTGGTGAAATACACAATGTTATCATCTAACTGCTCTAATTCCTCATCAGAGAATATATCACGCAAATCACAGAAAAATATGTCTTTGTCAGTGCAGAAGTAATCAATATACTCACGTTCAGAAAGATATCCGTCAAGAGAACCTGTTGATGCATAAGTATATAACTTATTAGCTGAAACATATGCTTCCTGGTCCATTGCCACTTCTTTCAGTGAAAATGTATATGAGAAATCAACCTGTTCTTTCTTGCCGTCAATTCCAAGATAGTCTGTAAGTCCTGTTGTGAGAATATCAGTATCATTTTCGTAACCTGTCATCTTGCCATCAAGTACAGCAACAAAACATACAGTATCATAATTGTTCTTAACTATGGATGAAATAAGAGAAACTGCAAATATAACGGCAAGTACAACTCCTACGATTGGAATCCAGTAATAGCTCCATATGTATTTAATTTTATCTGAAAAAGACAAATCTTTAAGCTTTTTACGCTGTTCTTTAATTTCGTCGTGAATGTTGTTTCCTTTAGCCATAAACACTCCTTAATAATCGTAATTGTTTAATAGTTTATCACAAATGCTGTGGCAAAAAAACAGCTTTTATAAACATTTAAGAAATATATACGAAAAATTCTTTGATTTTTATGGCAGGTCTTGTATAATCATAGTGTTTAAGCAAAGGGGTATATAATTATGAATGGATTTGGATTAGATGGAAAACTTTTTAGAGGACTCACCAAGGCAGGTGACTTTATAATACTGGCAGTTATTACAGCTGTATTTTGTCTGCCGGTTGTAACAATAGGAGCATCGCTTACAGCAGCATTTTATTCAGGAATAAAATTAGTACGAGACGAGGAAAGTTATGTATACAAAGATTTCTGGAAGTCGTTCAAGATGAATTTTGTACAGGGACTTTTGTTAGAGATTGTACATGGAGTTATCGGCTTTCTTCTTTTTATTGATTTAAGAGCAAGCGTACAGTGGGGACTTGTTCAGGGCTCACAGATAGGAACTTTGTTTATATTTGTTGTAATAGGAGTCATGGCAATATGGGTTGGAATAATGCTTTACTCATTTGCAATGCTTTCAAGATATGACAATAAGCTTATAGGTACACTTAAGAATTCACTTATTATATGTATGCATCATCTTCCACAGACAATAATTATGCTTATAGCAACTGTTGGACTGATATATTTCTCATGCATATATTTCACTGCATTTATAGTAACAATACCATTGATATTGTATGTTGATTCATATATTTTCTCAAGTATATTCAAGAAGCTGGAAAAAGACATGGTTAAGAAAGATGAACCAGAGGTTATTGAGAATGAGAAATCAGAAGATTTAATTGAAGATACAACAGATAATAAAGAAGAATAAATCCTAAAAAAGGGGCGGGGTCACAGGCTGGGTAGTTTCCTGTGACCCCATTTTATATATCTGTACGGTTATGGGATACAGATAGCGAAAGTTATGTACAAAAAAAGAGATAACGGTCAGATAGTAATTCTGACTGTTATCCCCGTTGATAACCAATAATTAATATGAAGTTATAAAGCGTCTGTCCCACGCTCTCCTGTACGGATTCTGATAGCATCATATACGTCATAAACAAATATCTTGCCATCACCATACTCACCAGTGTTAATCTGCTCGATTACCTGGTCAATAATTGTCTCGTAAGTCTCATCTGATACAATTGATTCGACCTTAACCTTTGGAAGAAGATTACCACCGAAATCAACACCATTGTAAACCTGCTTATGTCCACGCTGGCTTCCATATCCCATGATATTAGAAATCATAAGCCCATGCGCACCATTGCTATTAAGGATGGCCTTAAGATCATCAAGTCTTTCAGGTCTGATAATAATCTCTAACTTTTTCATAATTAATATCCTTTCGTGCTGACGACATCATTAAAACACTGAAACAGGCAAAAGTCAACTCAATTACTGTATAAACGAATAATGTAAATAACCAAATCGCATTTGTTAAAAAATGTAAAGCTATCAGTCTTCGTAAAGCTGTCTGCTGGTTGAAAATACTAAGAAACAATAATATATAGTAATCACGGCAATCAGTGCTTCAACAAGTATAGACCACATTGTTATTGTAGACTTGAATGCAAAATAGTGGATAAATATTCCGGCAGACATAAGAAGCCATGTTATCTGATAATTTCTTGTAACAGCAGTTTTTTCCTGTATCCTTGCTTCCATGACAAGGGCTTCTGTATAATAATAGGTAAAATATATAGCAAATACGACGCTGATACCTATAGCTATAGAATACATAGTCTCTGGTACAGGCCAGGCTCTTGCAATAAGATATTGTGAGAGTATTGCACCGGCAAGTCCGGCAAGAGAAAGAAACATTCCTTTCTTAAAGCGGGAATTAAGTTCTTTCATATTATTGATACCGAGGAATATAAGGATGTATCCTACGATATCATTGCTTATATCAATGTTTACAGTGCCAAAGGAAACCCAGAATCTTGTGCAGATAAGGAAGATTCCTATGATTATGAATATTGAATTCTTTTTGTTCATATTATTAATGTACTCCTTATAAAAATGTATCTTTATATTAAGTTAATCTTGCGGTAAGGTCAACGTAAAAAGCAGGTGTTTATAAAAATTTTATAGCAGTGTTTATAAATAAATGTAAATCTATGTAGAAATTTGTTGAATAAGATGGTAAATTATCAGATAAACATGCCGATAAATATAAAACAAGGATGTAATCTATGCAGAAAGGAGTCAGCTATGGGAGTAGGAAGAATTAATATTCATTCATTTTATGATAACTATACAATAGGCAGTAAACATAATAATAACCTGCAGAATACAGAAGATGTTCAGATAGAACAGACAGGAGCTGGCTCACAGGAGTCTGGCAGCCAGAACCAGACTGACAATGAAATTAACAAAGCACCTGCACATTCTGATCCTAAAGAATTTGCATTTGATTTTAAGAACAGAAACAGATTCAATCTTGTTGCTGCAACAAGCAGCATGGAAGATGTTGACATTAAGAAAGCAGTATCTGATATGGAGAAGGATCCGGTACTTGACCAGTACAAGTTCTTTATAGGAACTGCACAAAAGATGCAGAAGGTGCCTAATCTTGGTACTGATGCAGATGGTACAGTAACCCTTAAGATGACGGAGTAGACAGGGATTATAACACTTTTGAAAATTTTTTAAAAAAGTACTTGCATTCCTGAAAACATTCATGTATAATACAGCATGTCGTCACGATATTGGGCTTTCGCCAAGTGGTAAGGCACTGGATTCTGATTCCAGCACTTCGGGGGTTCGAATCCCTCAAGCCCAGCTAGAAACCTCTCGTAGTCATACGAGAGGTTTTTTTGTGCGAGTAGCGATGAGGATAGACGTAGAAAGGCAACAGCCATACTTGCACTGAAATATTATGAAAGGGCTGGTGAAGCTGCCAGCATAGGTGTTGTTATGATAGAGTTAGGAAAAACACAGTGTCTTAACATTGTAAAGGTAACAGATTTCGGAGTATATCTTGGAACAGAAGAAGATAAAGTTCTTCTTCCTAAAAAACAGGTTCCAGATGATGTTGAAGTGGGAGATGCTCTCACAGTATTTGTTTACAGGGATTCAAGTGACAGACTTATCGCAACTACTAATAAGCCAAAGATTCAGCTTGGAGAACTTAAGAGACTTAAAGTATCACAGGTTACAGGTATTGGCGCATTTCTTGACTGGGGACTTGAAAAAGACCTGCTCATGCCATACAAGGAACAGACAACACATGTATCAGAAGGTTCAGAGTATCTTGTTGCTCTCTATATAGATAAGAGCGGCAGACTTGCAGCTACTATGAGAATTAACAAGTATCTTGAAAAGTCAGAGACACTTGTAAAAGACAGTGCGGTTACAGGTACTATAATAGGAATAACTCCAGATTACAGAGCGTATGTTGCTGTTGAAGATAAGTATGATGCATTTATTCCTATGTCAGAAGTGTTTGAACCACTTAGTGTCGGTGAGGTTATTCACGGACGTGTTTCAAGAGTAAGAGAAGATGGGAAACTTGTTATAAGCCTTAAGCAGAAGGCTTATATCCAGATGGACGAGGATTCAGTCCAGATATATGACGCTATAGTAAAGAAGGGTGGAAGTCTGGGATTTACTGATAAAGCAGACCCAGAGATTATCAAGAAACATTTTAATATGAGTAAAAATGCTTTCAAGAGAGCTGTAGGAAGACTGCTTAAAGAAGGCAAAATTGAGATAACACAGAATTCAATAGTTCTTAAGAAATAGCTTCTTGAATGAATATGATGATTGCGGTACAATATATTTAATGCGTTTGTAACGTAAAATATGTTGAAATAAGGAGATTATTATGCAGAAAGTAATCAGTACAGACAAGGCACCAAGTGCAATCGGACCATATTCACAGGCTATCGAGATTAACAATATGGTATATACATCAGGAGTTATCCCTGTAATACCAGCTACAGGCGAGATAGCAGAAGGCGGAGTTGAGGCTCAGGCTGAGCAGGCATTTCAGAATCTCTGCAATCTTGTTGAGGCTTCAGGCTCTAAGGTAGAGAACATTGTTAAGACAACAGTATTTATTAAAGAAATGAATGATTTCGGTAAGATTAATGAAATCTACAAGAAATATTTTAAGGAGCCATTTCCAGCACGTTCATGCGTAGAAGTTGCAAGACTTCCTAAGGATGTTCTTCTTGAAGTGGAAGCAATTGCATGGAAGTAAGAAAAGTTAATGGCTTCTTTATTATATTTGTAATAGGTTATATCGGATTATCTGTTGTGTGTGCATCAATTATGGCTTATGCACAGAATTCAGGTATAGCTGTGCCTGACTGGATTCAGTATGTTATGTCAGAAGGGATAATTCTTCTTATTGCAATTATATATATGATTGTTCAGAAGATAGATCCTATCAGGGAGATTCCATACAAAAGAATAGGCATAGTTGATGTAATTCTTTCACTTGTTGCAGGATACTGCCTTATTCCGGCAGTACTATTAATAAGTAATCTTAGCATGTTGTTTTCAACTAATTATCTTGAGGAGGGAACAACAACACTGCTTACATATCCATTTGCGATGCAGGTTATATTGCTGGCAGTTATTCCACCGCTTGTAGAAGAGCTTATATTCCGTGGGATATTCTTTGGCTCCTACAGGAAAGCCGGAATGACAGGTGCTGCACTAATGAGCGGATTATTATTCGGCTGCTTTCATCTTAATATTAATCAGGCGTTGTACGCATTTGTTATGGGAATTGTGTTTGCATATATGGTTGAGGCTACAGGTTCCCTGTGGTCGTCAGTTATTGCACATTTTGCAGTAAATACATATTCAATAGGAATTGTACAGATTCTTAAGATGGCGGGAATGTATGCGCAGGATGGCAGTGTATCTGAAACATTTGAAAATGCAGAGAGTGTGGCAGGTCAGAGCACAGCAATTACGGTTGTGCAGATTGCGATGATTGCTGTTATAGCAGCAGTATTCATGATGCTTGCTGTATTATGTATAAGAACAATGGCAAAACGTCATGGAAATCTTGAAAAAATGAAGATTCAGAATGTTAAATTATCACATATAAAGAATTATTTTACAGCTCCGGTTATTGTTGGCATTGTTGTGTGCGTAATGTATATGATAATGCTTGAATTTTCAGGAACTCTTTAGAAAAATATAAAGCCCATGTACATAGAAAACTGTGTACATGGGCTTTGTATTTCTAAAGACATGCATAGGGAAAACTGAATCAGATTCTTAAGTCAATATTCTGACCAAGTTCTGGTGTAACGGATGCTTCCATCATCTTAGTGATATCGGCACCAGCCGTTTCAACTGTATCAAGATTCTTCTTTAGCATTGCAATCTGGATATCATTAGTTATGCCAGATGTACTTATGTTAGTAGATAAACCAGCTATAGTCATAATCATTCCTCCAATCGTGTACGTATATAACAGATGTGCATGAATAATATTATAATAAAGTAAATACCGTTTTGTTCTTTCTTATTATATATTTAAAAGGTTTTTATTTCAAGATACAATTAAAAACATAAACAGCATTAGTGATGTTTGCAGATAAACAGGCGGTAAATTTGTACAATTTATACATAAGAGGACTAACTATGGTAAATTTGCAAAAAAAACGAGGAAAAGATTTGTAAAAATGTAATGTGGTAAAAAAGTCCTGTTTAGTGTATTATAATCACATCAAAAGCGCAAAGGCGCATTTATATTAGGAGGATATTTAATAATGGCAAGTTTATCGCTTAAGAATGTTTGTAAAGTATATCCTAACGGTTTCGTAGCTGTTAAGGATTTTAATCTTGAAATTGCTGATCAGGAGTTCATCATCTTCGTAGGACCTTCAGGATGTGGTAAGTCTACTACACTTCGTATGATCGCAGGTCTTGAGGAAATCAGCTCAGGTGAGTTATGGATCGGTGATAAGATGGTTAATGATGTAGAGCCTAAGGACAGAGATATCGCTATGGTATTCCAGAACTATGCTCTTTATCCACATATGTCAGTATATGATAACATGGCTTTCGGTCTTAAGTTAAGAAAAGTTCCTAAGGCAGAGATCGACAAGGCTGTACATGAAGCTGCTAAGATTCTTGATATCGAGCACCTTCTTGATCGTAAGCCAAAGGCTCTTTCAGGTGGTCAGAGACAGAGAGTTGCTATGGGACGTGCTATCGTTCGTAGCCCTAAGGTATTCCTTATGGATGAGCCTCTTTCAAACCTTGATGCTAAGTTAAGAGTACAGATGCGTGTTGAGATTTCTAAGCTTCACCAGAGATTACAGACAACTATCATCTATGTAACACATGACCAGACAGAGGCTATGACACTTGGTACAAGAATCGTAGTTCTTAAGGATGGTATTATTCAGCAGGTAGATACACCTCAGAACCTTTACAATACACCTAACAACATCTTCGTTGCTGGATTCATCGGATCACCTCAGATGAACCTTATCGATGCAGAAGTTAAGGCTAATGGTTCACAGGTTGACCTTGTACTTTCTGATACAGTTACAATTACTCTTCCAGCTGAGAAGAGCAAGAAGCTTATCGATGGCAACTATGTTGGTAAGACAGTTGTAGTTGGTATCCGTCCAGAAGATGTTAAGGATGATGCAGAATTCATCGCTAAGAATGCTGATTCTAAGTTCACAGCTACAGTTAAGGTATACGAATTACTTGGTGCAGAAGTTAACCTTCACTATGAAATTGGTGATGTAACATGTACAGCAAAGGTTAATCCTCGTACAACAGCAAGACCAGGTGATGAAGTAACATTTGCTATGGATGTTGAAAGACTTCATGTATTTGATAAGGAAACAGAAATCGTTATCACACACTAATTATTAAATGAATCTTAATTATGAAAGGGAAATGCAATAAATTTGCATTTCCCCTTTTTTTTTTTGCCGTTTTGCTTTACAATAAGATAGAATATGTACGAATAAAAGGTAAGTGGTAGACAGAAAGGGATAACAATGATATCTAATAGAATTTTACAGACAACTGTAGAGGGACTTAAGGCTATTTCACGAGTGGATTTGTGCATTGTGGATGCAGATAAGAATGTTGCAGCCAAGACTTTTGATAATGTTTCAGAATGCCTTGCGGATGCGATTAGTTTTATTGATTCGCCAGCAGAGAGTCAGGCAGTTAATGGTTTTCAGTTTTTTAAGGTTGAAGATGAAGGCAACCTTGAATATATAATCATGGCAAGGGGAACAAGTGATGATGTATATATGGTTGGAAAGCTTGCTGCATTCCAGATACAGAATCTGCTTGTAGCATATAAGGAGAGATTTGATAAAGATAACTTTATTAAGAATCTTCTTCTTGATAATCTTCTTCGCGTTGATATGTATACAAGAGCAGAGAAGCTTCATATTGAAACTGATGTTAAGAGAGTCGTATATATTATTGAGACTAAGCACGAGAAGGATACTAATGCTTTAGAGACAGTAAGAACACTTTTTGCTAATAAGACAAGAGATTTCATTACAGCAGTTGACGAGAAGAGTATAATTCTTGTTAAGGAAGTTAAAGGCAATGAGTCATATGATGAACTTGACAAGACAGCTGATGTTATAATTGATATGTTAAGCACTGAGGCGATGAGTGCGGCACATGTTGCTTATGGTACAATTGTTAATGATATAAGAGAGGTTTCAAGATCTTACAAGGAAGCTAAGATGGCACTTGATGTGGGAAAGATTTTCTACAGCAATAAGAATGTTGTTGCTTACAACAGATTAGGAATAGGCCGTCTTATATATCAGCTTCCTATACCATTATGTCAGATGTTCATTAAGGAGATATTTGAAGGAAAGGCTCCTGATGATTTTGATGATGAGACTTTGTCAACAATTAACAAGTTCTTTGAGAACAGCCTTAATGTTTCAGAAACATCAAGACAGCTTTACATTCATAGAAATACACTTGTTTACAGACTAGATAAGATACAGAAGATAACCGGGCTTGACCTCAGAGTGTTTGATGATGCAATAACATTTAAGATTGCTCTTATGGTAGTTAAGTACATGAAGTATATGGAAAGTAAAGATACATTTTAGTGATTTTTGGAGGAAATGATACATGATAATCATGGAAGATGTTACGAAGACATATTCCACTGGCGTTGCTGCGCTTAATGGAATTAATCTTCACATCCAGAAAGGTGAATTCGTATTTATAGTAGGTAAGAGTGGTTCAGGTAAGTCAACTCTTATCAAACTATTACTTAAGGAATTAGATCCTACATCAGGTAAGATATATGTTAATAAGAAATATCTCAACAAGATAACAAGAAAGAAGCTTCCGTATCTTAGAAGAGATATTGGTGTAGTATTCCAGGATTTCCGTCTGTTACCAGACAGAAATGTATATGAGAATATCGCATTTGCACAGAAAGTAGTAGAAGCTCCGAACAGAAAGATTAAGTCAAGAGTACTGGCGATGCTTTCAATGGTAGGACTTCTTGACAAATATAAGGCTTTTCCTAATGAGTTATCAGGTGGTGAGCAGCAGAGAATCGCAATTGCAAGAGCGCTGGTTAACAAGCCGGCTATATTGTTGTGCGACGAGCCAACAGGTAACCTTGATCCTGCTAATTCTAATGAAATCATGAAGATTCTTAATCAGGTTAATAAGCAGGGAACAACAGTACTTGTAGTTACCCATAATATGGAGATAGTTCAGCAGATGAAGAAGAGAACTATTACTATGAGTGAAGGAAAGATTATCAGCGATCAGGAAAAAGGTGGTTATTTCTATGAAGATTAGGTCATTAGCATATCATATTAAAGATGGATTCAAGAATATCCATCGTAATAAGATGTTCTCACTGGCATCAATAGCAACAATTACAGCATGTATATTCCTTTTTGGAGTATTCTATTCTATAGTAGTTAATTTTCAGTATATGATTAAGAAGGCTGAGACAGAAGTGTGTGTAACAGTTTTCTTTGATGAAGGTCTTAGTGAGACAGATATTAAGAAGCTTGGAGATGAAATCAGCAAAAGAGAAGAAGTATCAAGAGTTCAGTATGTATCAGCTGATGATGCATGGGAAAGCTTCAAGGGTGAGTATTTCGCCGCATATCCAGAACTTGCAGAAGGCTTCAAGGATGATAATCCTTTAGCTAATTCTTCTTCTTATGAAGTATATCTTAAGGATGCAAGTAATCAGGGTACACTGGTTAAGTACCTTGAGAATAAGGATGGAATAAGACAGGTTAACCGTTCAGAGGTTACAGCAAGCGGACTTGCCAGTGCAGCAAGACTTGTAAGTTATGTTGCAGTTGCAGTAATTGTTGTTCTTCTTGCGGTATCAATATTCCTTATTACTAATACAATTGTCATTGGTATTACAGTACGAAAAGATGAGATATCAATCATGAAATATATAGGAGCTACGGATGCATTTGTTAATGCACCATTCTTCGTAGAAGGTATCGTTATAGGACTTATAGGTGCTATTATTCCGGTAGCAATATTGAGATATATTTATGGTGGAGTTGTTAATTTTGTTCTTGGAAAATTCTCTGTTTTACAGAATATATTAGCATTTATGCCAGCATCAGAAGTATTTGAGGTACTTATTCCGGTAGCAGTTATTCTTGGAATTGGTATTGGTCTTATAGGAAGTTTCTTCGCTGTAAGAAAGCATGCCGATGTATAGTTTCGGATAGTTTTTGGGGGCTTTTGCAAACGGATGCAGAAGTCCCTGTTTGTTTTTAGAAAACATTTTAATTATGGTAAAGGAGTGGCTGTATGGAGAAAGCACTGTTTCGGAACAATTTAATAAAGAAAATAACAGCGGCACTCATGATTGTAATGCTGCTTATACCGTATTGTTTTGCACAGGTTACATTTGGAGATAATAAATCGGATCTGAAGAATGCCCAGAACCAGCAGAATGATATACAGAATAAAAAGAAAGAAACAGAAGACAAGATTGCTCAGCTTAAGGCACAGAGTTCAGATCTTACATCTCTTATTCAGGGGCTTGATGCCCAGATGGGAGAATTGTCAGCGTCATTAGATGACATTAATACCCAGATTGCAGAGCTTGAAGCTGAGATTGAGGAGACACAGGTACAGCTTGAGCAGGCTGAGGCTGATAAGGAGAGCCAGTATGAGGCTATGAAGCTGCGAATCCAGTTTATGTATGAACATAATGATTATACATATGTTGAAGTTCTTTTATCATCACAGAGTATGGCGGATATGCTTAATAAATTTGAGTATATTAATAAGATATCAGAGTATGACAGACAGATGCTCGAAGAATATCAGTCAACGATTAATCTTATATCATCTTCTAAAGTAAAGCTTGAAGAAGATAAAGAGACTCTGACTGCCAGTCAGGAGGCACTTCAGGCACAGGTTGATGCACTTGAGGTTGTCCAGAATGAGAAGACTGCCCAGCTTAATGCTTTGAGTAAGAATACGGCTGATCAGGTTGCTTATAAGAAACAGCTCGAAGCTGACGAGAAGAAGCTCGATGCAGAGATTGCTTCTATAACAGCCAAGATTAAGGCAGAGGAAGCAAACGGAGTTACTCCGTCTAACAGATATGATGGCGGAACTTTCAAATGGCCAACAACAAGTACAAGAATAACTTCTCCATACGGAGATACATCTGACAGAACTTCACCGCATAAAGGTGTGGATATTGGAGCGGTCAGGGCAGGAGTTTCAGGTGATCCTGTATATGCAGCTTATGACGGTAAAGTTGTTATTGCACACAGACAGAGTGAGTATTACTCAACAGCGGGTAATTATGTGATGATTTATCATGGTAATGGACTGTATACGAGATACCTGCATCTTGATAGTTTAAATGTATCAGTAGGACAACAGGTTACTAAGGGACAGAAGCTTGGTGTTATGGGGAATACGGGTAATTCATTTGGCGCACATCTGCATTTTGATGTAAGGCTCAATGATTCATATGTTAATCCTATGCCATATTTTAAATAAATAATTCAACTTAATAGGAGGACTCAATGGAATATGATAATAACAGACCTTTTTCTTCGGAAGGGGCCGCACAGGAACGAAAGAGAAAACATGCTTTAGGCAAAGGCGTTATTATTGGTGTTGTGGCAACACTGCTGGTTGTGATATTGGCGTTGTCATGCGTATTCATGGGACTTATAAGAAGTGGTAATCTTCATATTGGAATTGACGGACGTATATATGTCCAGGATGTTGGAACAAGTGATAATGAAGGAATCGGAACTAAGGTTGAAGGTAAGCTGAATGCTTTGGATTCGCTGCTTGGAGATGGATTCTACTTTGATGATGTAGATGATGAAAAGGCTGCAGACAACATTTTTAAAGCATATCTTGCTGCATATGGTGATAAATATACTGTTTATTATACGCCTGAAGAATATAAGTCAATGATGGAGTCAACATCAGGTTCTTTCTATGGAATTGGTGCGGTATGCCAGAAGGCTGATGATGGTTCAATACTTATATCTGAGGCATATGAGGATGCACCAGCATATAAGGCTGGTATCAGAAATGGAGATAAGGTAACAGAGGTTAATGGTGAGGATATTACAGGAATGGACCTTTCTGTAGCAGTTGCCCTTATTAAGGGCGAGAAGGGTACAGATGTTAACCTTACTGTTATGAGAAATGGCGAGAAGCTGAGTTTCACAGTTACAAGAGACAAGATTGATATTAAGACTGTTTCATCAGAGGTGCTTGAGAATAATATAGGTTATATTTATATTTCACAGTTTGATGATGTTACAACAGAGCAGTTTAAATCGGCTGTTGATGACCTTCAGAAGCAGGGAATTACAGGACTTGTAATTGATATAAGAAATAATCCTGGCGGAGTTCTTAAGACTGTGGCTGATATGCTAGATTATATTCTTCCGAACGGACTTATCGTGTATACAGAGACTAAGTCTGGTAAGAGACAGGAATATTCAGGTTCTGATAATCATGAGCTTAATATTTCGATGGCAGTTTTGGTAAATGGCAATAGTGCAAGTGCATCTGAGATATTTGCCGGTGCAATGCAGGATTATGATAAGGCACAGATAATTGGAACACAGACATTTGGTAAAGGCATTGTGCAGACAATCCGTCCGCTTACTGATGGAAGTGCGGTTAAGTATACAATTGCCAAATATTTTACTCCTAAGGGACAGGATATTCACGGCAAGGGAGTGACACCTGACAGTATAGTGGAGCTTCCGGATGATGCGACTGAAGATGTGCAGTTGAAGGCAGCAGTAGAGTATCTCAATGGAAAAATGAGTGTCAGCGCGGCAGAATAACGAATATAGAGGTATGGAATAAAGTACAGGGCAAATCGAATGTTTGTTCTGTACTTTTTGGCTGTTATATTGTATAATGAGGGAAATGCATTTTCTTTCAGAAAACAAGGAGGGCAAAATCCCTCTCCTCACCAAGGGGTTCGGATTTTGCTTCGCAAAATAGGGAGGGCTTTATGGACAGATTTGTATTACATTCGGATTTTAAGCCGATGGGCGACCAGCCGCAGGCTATTGAAGCACTTACAAAGGGCTTTGAGGAAGGCAATCAGTTTGAGACTCTAGTTGGTGTAACCGGTTCTGGTAAAACATTTACAATGGCGAACATTATACAGAATGTTCAGAAACCTACACTTATTATAAGCCATAATAAGACACTGGCAGCGCAGTTGTATGGGGAGATGAAGGAGTTCTTTCCAGAGAATGCGGTTGAGTACTTTGTCTCCTATTATGATTATTACCAGCCAGAGGCCTATGTACCTCAGAGTGACACTTATATTGCGAAGGATTCATCTATTAATGATGAAATTGATAAATTAAGACATTCGGCAACAGCGGCACTTTCTGAAAGAAATGATGTTATTATCGTTGCTTCGGTTTCATGTATATATGGATTAGGTGCGCCGGTTGATTATAAGAACATGGTTATTTCGCTTCGTCCGGGAATGGAGAAGGACAGGGATGATTGCATAAGAAAGCTTATTGATATCCAGTATGTAAGGAACGACCAGGATTTTAAGCGAGGAACCTTCAGGGTAAGAGGCGATGTTGTTGAAGTGTATCCATCATCATCATCAGGTGATGCCATAAGAGTTGAATTCTTTGGTGATGAAGTGGACAGAATAAGTGAGATAGATTCCCTTACAGGCGAAGTTAAAGGCGTTCTTGAACATATTGCGATATTCCCTAACTCACATTATGTTGTTGAGAAGGAGAAGATGGACGCTGCGATTGAGAATATCAAGGCAGAGCTTGCCGAGAGAGTGAAGTATTTCAAGAGTGAGGATAAGCTTCTAGAGGCACAGAGAATTGAAGAGAGAACGAATTTTGATATAGAGATGATGCAGGAGACAGGCTTTTGTTCAGGAATAGAGAATTATTCAAGACATTTGGCAGGACTTCCGGCAGGGTGTCCTCCGTATACGCTGATGGATTATTTTCCAGATGATTTTCTTATTATTGTGGATGAGTCGCATATCACAATTCCGCAGATTCGAGGCATGTATGCCGGTGACCAGTCAAGAAAGACTACGCTTGTAGATTATGGCTTCAGACTGCCATCTGCGAAGGACAACAGACCGCTTAATTTCAGTGAGTTTGAGAGCAAGATTTCACAGATGCTTTTCGTATCAGCAACACCAAGCACATACGAGGCAGAGCATGAACTTATGAGAACCGAGCAGGTTATCAGACCTACCGGACTTCTTGACCCGGAGATAACTGTTAAGCCGATTGAAGGACAGATTGATGACCTTATATCAGAGATTAATAAGGAAACTGCCAAGAAGAACAAGGTGCTTGTTACTACACTTACCAAGAGAATGGCGGAGGACCTTACTGATTATCTTAAAGAGGCAGGAATCAGGGTTAAGTATCTTCATGCAGATATTGATACGCTTGAGCGTCAGAAGATTATAAGAGATATGCGTCTTGATGGATTTGATGTTCTTGTTGGAATCAACCTGTTGCGAGAAGGTCTGGATATTCCTGAAATCAGCCTTGTTGCAATACTTGATGCTGATAAGGAAGGCTTCTTAAGAACAGAGACATCGCTTATACAGACGATTGGTCGAGCTGCAAGAAATGCAGAGGGACATGTTATCATGTATGCAGACAAGATTACTGAATCTATGGAAAAGGCTATTTCAGAGACAGAACGAAGAAGAAAGATTCAGCAGGAGTATAATGATGAGCATGGAATTACTCCACAGACAATCAAGAAGGCAGTAAGAGATCTGATAAGTATAAGCAAGGCAGCGGAACCGGGTGATGCTTCCGGAAAGCTTAAGGTTGATTATGAATCTATGAGCATCAAAGAGCTTGAGAAGGTTAAGACGCAGGTTGAGAAGAACATGCGTAAGGCAGCAGCAGAGCTTAACTTTGAGGAGGCTGCACAGCTTCGTGACAAGATGATTGAGATTAATAAATATATTTATGAAGGAAAGAAACATGGCTGATAGTAAGTTAAAGAAAGAGATAGAAAGGGGCAGTTACAAGAACTGCATAAGGATAAAGGGTGCCAGAGAGCATAATCTTAAGGGAATAGATGTTGATATTCCAAGAGACAAGCTTGTTGTGCTTACCGGACTTTCAGGTTCGGGAAAGTCGAGCCTTGCATTTGATACAATATATGCAGAAGGTCAGAGAAGGTATATGGAATCACTGTCTTCATATGCAAGACAGTTCTTGGGACAGATGGAAAAGCCTGATGTTGACAGTATTGAAGGACTTTCACCGGCTATATCTATAGACCAGAAGTCAACTAACAGAAATCCGCGTTCTACAGTAGGAACTGTTACAGAGATATATGATTATTTCCGACTTCTCTATGCAAGAATTGGTATTCCGCATTGCCCACAATGTGGAAGAGAAATCAACAAACAGACAGTTGACCAGATGGTTGATGTTATTATGGCGCTTCCTGAAAGAACTAAGATTCAGGTTCTTGCACCTGTTGTCCGTGGACGAAAGGGTGAGCATGTAAAGCTGTTTGAGCAGGCAAAGAAGAGCGGATTTGTGCGTGTTATTGCTGATGGAAGTATGTATGAGCTTACAGACGAGATTAAGCTTGATAAGAATAAGAAACATAATATTGAGATTGTTGTAGACAGACTTTCTGTAAGAGACGGAATCCAGAAACGACTTACAGATTCTATTGAGACAGCTCTTAAGCTTGCCGAAGGTCTTATGACAGTAGATGTTATTGATGGTGAGACACTTAATTTCAGCCAGAGCTTTTCCTGCCCAGACTGTGGTATAAGTATTGATGAGGTTGAGCCAAGAAGCTTTTCGTTCAACAATCCATTTGGCGCATGCCCGGACTGTTTCGGACTTGGTTATACAATGAAGTTTGATGCAGAGCTGCTTATACCAGATGAGAGTCTCAGCATTGATGAAGGTGCTATTGTCGGAATGGGATGGCAGTCATCTAAGGATGAGGGCAGCTTTAGCAGGGCGATTCTTGATGCACTTGCAGAGGAATATGGATTTTCATTAAAGACACCATTCAAGGATTATCCTGATGATATTAAGGATATTATTATCAATGGTACTAAGGGACATTCTGTAAAGGTTAAATATAAAGGCCAGCGCGGAGAGGGTGTATATGATGTCGCATTTGAAGGTCTTATTAAGAATATGGAGAGAAGATACAGAGAGACATATTCTGATAATACTAAGCAGCAGTATGAGGAATTTATGAGAATAAGACCTTGTTCTGCCTGTCACGGACAGAGACTTAAGCCGTCTTCACTTGCTGTTACTATTGCAGATAAGAACATATATGAGATTACTAACATGTCTATTATAAAGCTTCAGGAATTCCTTGAGAATATGAAGCTTTCAGAGAGACAGCTGTTTATTGGTGCAGAGATTCTTAAGGAAATCAAGGCGAGAATTAAGTTCCTTGTAGATGTAGGACTTGATTATCTGGCACTTTCGCGTGCTACAGGAACTCTGTCAGGCGGTGAAGCACAGAGAATCAGGCTTGCAACACAGATTGGTTCAGGTCTTGTAGGAGTTGCTTATATTCTTGATGAGCCAAGTATCGGACTTCACCAGAGGGATAATGACAAGCTGCTAGGAACTCTGACACATTTGCGCGATCTTGGTAACTCAGTTATTGTCGTTGAACATGATGAGGATACTATGTTTGCAGCCGATTATATTGTGGATATCGGCCCAGGCGCAGGAAGAAATGGTGGAGAAGTTGTCGCAACAGGAACTGCTGCGGACATTATGGCGTGCAAGGACTCACTTACAGGCGCATATCTGTCAGGAAGAATCAAGATACCTGTACCGGCAGAGCGTAGAAAGCCTGCTGGCTGGATTAAGGTAAGAGGCGCAAGGGAGAATAATCTTAAGAATATTGATGTAGATATTCCGCTTGGAGTTGTCACATGCGTAACAGGTGTGTCAGGCTCAGGCAAGAGTTCACTTGTTAATGAGATTCTTTACAAGCACCTTGCAAAGTCGCTTAACAGGGCGAGATGTATTGCAGGCGACCATGATGGAATTGACGGAATAGAGCAGCTTGATAAGGTCATTAATATTGACCAGTCACCAATTGGACGAACACCAAGGTCTAATCCGGCAACCTATACAGGTGTATTTGATATGATAAGAGACCTGTTTGCAACGACTAAGGACGCCAAGGAGCGAGGATATACCAAAGGCAGATTCAGCTTTAATGTTAAAGGCGGAAGATGTGAGGCATGCTCAGGTGACGGTATTATCAAGATAGAGATGCATTTCCTGCCGGATGTGTATGTTCCTTGTGAAGTCTGCGAGGGTAAGCGTTACAACAGAGAAACTCTTGAAGTAAAATACAAGGATAAGAGTATATATGATGTTCTTGACATGACTATTGAGGATGCAGTTGATTTCTTTGAAAATGTGCCAAGTATAAGAAGAAAGATTGAGACTCTCAACGAGGTTGGCTTGTCTTACGTCAAGCTTGGACAGCCATCAACTGAGCTTTCAGGTGGTGAGGCACAGAGAATCAAGCTTGCAACAGAGCTTTCAAGAAGAAGCACAGGAAAGACTATATATATTCTTGATGAGCCTACAACCGGTCTGCATTTTGCCGATGTCCACAAGCTTGTCAATATCCTTCACAGGCTTGCAGAGGGTGGCAACACTGTAGTTGTTATTGAACATAATCTTGATGTTATTAAGACAGCAGATTATATTATAGATATGGGACCAGAGGGTGGCGACCGCGGTGGAACTGTTATTGCCAAGGGAACGCCTGAGGAGATTGTTAAGGTTAAGAAGTCTTATACCGGACAGTATGTTAAGAAGTATCTGGAAGAGAAGTAAGATCAGGAAATGAAGGAACGGATATCGAAAGAACGGATATCGCCGGGAAGTGTATGAAGCTGAGGTATCAGAAAAGTTTAGGAACGGGTATCTGAGGAGTGTATGCAAGGGATGTCGGTTTGATATTTTGGGGAGTTGAATGGAGGCAGTTATGATAAAAGGGATTATCTTTGATATGGACGGAGTTATGATTGATACGGAAAATCAGTCTAATCTTGGCTGGCTGTGGGCAGCTTCCCAGAAAAATGTAGAGATGCCGTTATGGCTTATCGACAGTTTTAAAGGTGCACCGGCAAAGCTTAGTCAGAGCTTTTTTGATGATTATTATCATGGAGAGCAGGATTACTGGGAAATGCGGACAATGCGCACAGACCATGTTTATAAAATCAGGGAGACAGAGGAAGTCCCGGTTAAGCCAGGGCTTCATATGTTGCTTGATTATATTAAGGATAATGGTTTCAAATGTGCTGTTGCAACTTCAACACAGAAATCAAGTGCTGAAAAGAGTCTTCACAGAATAGGAGCATGGGATTATCTTTCCGGTGTTGTATATGGCGATGAGGTTGAGCATGGAAAGCCTGAGCCGGACATATTCTTAAGGGCAGCAGGCTTTATCGGCTGTGAACCGTCAGAATGTGTAGTCATTGAGGACAGCATTAATGGCATTAAAGCAGGATATGCAGCAGGTATGAAGGTGATTCATATACCTGACACTATTGAGATTAACGATGACATCCGGGGACTGACTTCGGTTGTGTGCCATTCTTTATCTGATGTGCCTGATATTATAGACACATGGAATGAGGGAAAAGTCGTTGATACTGAAGGTTATTATGAAAATGCCAAGATAAACCGTGTGTATGTTGACAGGGTGCATGTTAAGAAAGCATTTGCAGAATACACAGCAGCTTATAATGCAGATGACCCTAAGATTAAATTAAAAATCGACCACACTTACAGAGTTGCAGCCTTGTGCGAGAGAATTGCAAAGGCAGCAGGAATGTGTGCATATGATGTTGAACTGGCATGGTTATCCGGAATGCTTCATGACGTTGGAAGATTTGAACAGATAAAGCGTTATAACACATTTTCAGATGCGGACTCTGTTGACCATGCAAGATTTGGTGCAGACCTGTTGTTCAAAGATGGTCTTATCAGTACTTTTCTTAAAGGTATGGTCAAATGTACAGGTTACAAGCCAGGAGCATTAGAGAACCGATATGGTTCTGATGGAGTATTTCTGTATGGCAGATTGAATAAATCGGACATGGAAATGCTTGAACTTGCAATAAGGTGTCACAATATGTACAGAATTCCGCAGGGACTTAATCGCCGCGAGCAGGCATTCTGCAATGTGCTTCGTGACGCTGATAAGGTTGATATATTTAAGGTTAATATTGATACTCCGCTTGAAGAAATATATAACACTACGACTGAAGAACTCATGAAGAGTGATATTACAGATGAAGTGTTAGAAGCATTTGACGAGGAACACTGTATACTCAAAGCAATAAGACGTACACCGGCTGATACTGTTATAGGTCATGTATCACTTGCTTATGAGCTTGTGTATGATGAGAGCGTGCGGATTACTGTGGAACAGCGCTATCTTGGGAAGCTTATGCATTTTCATTCTGATAATGAGGAGACCAACAGAAAGATGGCAATGGTCAGAGAGAAGATGAATTCTTATGTGAAGAAGAGAATTGGGAAGAAAGATGCATAGATAAGGATTGACTGAAGAGAATTAGCAAGATAAGAATTGGGGAGAATTAAGGCTTGTCATAAGGGGCAAGTTTAACTATAATGTATATATAAATACACAAGATTGGAGATTGATCATGGATCAGGAGAAAGTTATTGTCATTGACTTCGGTGGTCAGTACAACCAGCTGGTTGCGCGCCGTGTCCGTGAATGTAATGTATATTGTGAGATCTATTCTTACAAGACAGACCTGGCGCAGATTAAGGCCATGAATCCTAAGGGAATTATCCTTACAGGTGGTCCTAACAGCTGTTATGAAGACGGCGCGCCAACATGTACTAAAGAACTTTTCGAACTTGGTGTACCTGTACTTGGTCTTTGCTATGGCGCACAGCTTATGCAGCATGTGCTTGGAGGCAAGGTTGAGAAGGCGCCAGTAAGAGAGTATGGAAAGACAGAAACATTTGTAGATAAGAGCAGTGCTTTATTCTCAGATGTATCAGAGAAGACTATTGTGTGGATGAGCCATTTTGACTACATCTCACAGGTTGCACCAGGATTCAAGATTGTTGCCCACACAGCAGACTGCCCAGTTGCAGCAGCAGAGTGTACAGAGAAGAATCTTTATGCAATCCAGTTCCACCCAGAGGTTCTTCATACTCAGGAAGGAACCAAGATGCTTCACAACTTTGTTCGTGGAGTATGCGGATGTGCCGGAACATGGAAGATGGATGCATTTGTTGAGAATACAATTAAGGAAATCCGCGAGAAGGTTGGCAGTGGCAAGGTTTTACTTGCTCTTTCAGGTGGTGTTGATTCATCTGTTGCAGCCGGACTTCTTTCAAGAGCTATTGGAAAGCAGCTTACATGCGTATTCGTAGACCACGGTCTTCTCCGTAAAGATGAAGGCGATGAAGTTGAGAGCGTATTTGGACCAGAAGGACAGTTCGACCTTAACTTTATAAGAGTTAATGCACAGAAGAGATATTACTCTAAGCTTGCAGGCGTTACAGAGCCAGAAGCTAAGAGAAAGATTATTGGGGAAGAGTTTATCCGTGTATTTGAGGAAGAAGCCAAGAAGATTGGTGCAGTTGACTTCCTTGCACAGGGAACTATATATCCAGACGTTGTAGAAAGCGGACTTGGCGGTGAATCAGCCGTAATCAAGTCTCACCACAATGTAGGAGGACTTCCTGATTTCGTTGATTTCAAGGAAATCATCGAGCCACTCCGCAACCTTTTCAAAGATGAGGTTCGTAAGGCTGGTCTTGAACTTGGAATACCAGAATATCTTGTATTCCGTCAGCCATTCCCAGGTCCGGGACTTGGAATCAGAATTATCGGCGAGGTAACAGCTGATAAGGTTCGTATCGTTCAGGATGCTGACTATATCTACCGTTCAGAGGTTGACAAGGCTGTAGCTGAGTACAAGAAAGCTAACGGCAAGGCTCCAGCATGGATGCCAAACCAGTATTTCGCAGCCCTCACTAACATGCGTTCCGTTGGTGTTATGGGTGACGAAAGAACTTATGATTATGCGGTTGCACTTCGTGCAGTCAACACAATTGATTTCATGACAGCAGAGAGCGCAGAGATTCCATTTGAGGTTCTCCAGACAGTCATGAGCAGAATTATAAATGAGGTGCGTGGGGTCAACAGAGTATTCTATGATCTGACTAGTAAACCACCTGGAACGATTGAGTTTGAATAGTAAACAGAGCTTCATAAATGGCGTAAACAAGCCATTTATGGGGCTTTTTCTTTTATCGTGATACCTATATGATACCTGTTTTGATAGTACCACAGATATTAATGAGTACTAAACAGAAGAGTCATAGGTGTTATCTATTATCACATTTCTTTTTATTTTCAAAAATTATCCCAATTATATAAAGCACCAAAAAATGGTGCAAATTAGAAAAAATACACCAGTGGTGTCTCTTCCGTAAAAATATGGTTTGCGGTAGACTTTATAACACAGAAATAAAAAGTCCGCCAGAGAATATGTTTTGACGAAAAAAGTCCATGAGAGAATATTCTGCAAATCTAGGCTATGAATTAGAATGAGTGATGTAATCAAGAGACATGGATGCTGCTATATTTATTAAAAAACCCGCTATTGTACCCTTATCTGAGAAAAAGGACCGGGTTAGTACCTTTTAAAATCTAGGATAAGAAAATACAATAGTTGCAACGAGGTATATAGAAGTTGTAGCTGCCAATATAAGTGTTTGATACATACCGGCAATTGCTGGGGAGAGGAGGTGAATGCACCATGGAAAAGTTATATTACACAGCAAAAGAGGTCGCTGAGATGCTTGATGTATCGGTATCTCATGCATACAAAGTAATAAGAGAAGCTAACAGGGAGTTATCTTCTAAAGGCTTCTATGTCAGAGCCGGCAGAGTAAGCCGCAAGTATCTTGACAGTAAAGTATATGACTTATGTGATAAGACAGCATAAGGGAAAGGAGCAGTTGTATGGCAGCATACAAGGATGAGGCGAGGGGGACATGGTATGTCTCCTTCCACTACAACGATTGGACAGGTAAAAACAAAAGAAAGCTAAAGCGTGGCTTTCGGACGAGAAAGGAGGCATTGGAATACGAGCAGAAGTTTTTGCTACAACAGGCAACAAATTTAGATATGAGGTTTGAGGACTTTTACAAGCTGTATGAGGAAGATTTAAAGCCTAAGCTGAAGCTTAACACGTGGCGTACAAAGGATGTTATTTTTCAGAAGAAGCTGATTCCATATTTCAAGGACAAGAAGATGAATGAAATCAGTCCTGCGGATATTATCAAATGGCAGAATGAGATGATCAAGAAGAGACAGGCAGACGGTAAGCCTTATAAGCCGACTTATCTGAAAACAATGCAGTCAGAGCTGTCAGCCATATTTAATCATGCGGTACGCTTTTACAATTTGAGAGAAAATCCTGTAAAGAAGACTGGGACGATAGGTAAAGGCAAAGCTGATGAGATGGATTTCTGGACAAAAGAAGAATATCTCAAGTTCATAGAATGTGTTAAAGATAAGCCAATATCTTATTATGCGTTCCAGATTCTTTACTGGTGCGGAATAAGGGAAGGTGAACTGCTTGCCCTGACACCAGCAGATATTGATTTTGAGAATAAGAAACTTCATATCACAAAGTCTTATCAGTATATCAATGGTGAGGACATCATCACAGATCCTAAGACGGAAAAGAGCAGAAGGGATGTTGTAATTCCAGATTTTCTGGTAGAAGAGTTAAGACAGTTTATCGGAATGCTGTATGGATATGGAAGAGATGACAGGATATTTCAGATTACAAAATCTTATCTTCATCACAAGATGAGCAGAGGAGCTAAAGCGGCTGGAGTAAAGAGAATAAGAATTCATGATCTCAGGCATTCGCACATTTCTTTACTTATCCGCCTAGGCTTTTCTGCGGTAGCTATTGGAAACAGGGTTGGACATGAGAGCCAGACAATCACATTTCATTATGCACATATGTTTCCGACAGAGCAGATTGAGATGGCTGATA
>OLGY01000036.1_pt1 | contig 127933 bp, 95 predicted proteins | sample 1605951 | NCBI WGS metagenome assembly OLGY01 (sample SAMN03283280) | human gut metagenome | biome: human-associated habitat; material: feces | host: Homo sapiens | place: Peru | collected 2012
AGTATTGCAAATATGATAAGTTGTTGTTCCCTGTTATCGTTTGGTATGATATAATGAATTGGGGTAAGTATTGCAAATATGATAAGTTGTTGTTCCCTGTTATCGTTTGGTATGATATAATTTTACCGCGCTTATCAGCTCATCGAATTTAGTTGTTGTTCCCTGTTATCGTTTGGTATGATATAATTGGCATACACTAAAAAAGACGCTTACGATTGTTGTTGTTCCCTGTTATCGTTTGGTATGATATAATCTAAAAGCATTACTTTGTTTAGCATTATTAGTTGTTGTTCCCTGTTATCGTTTGGTATGATATAATTCTACAGGAGAAGCTAGTGCAATTCGTTGAGTTGTTGTTCCCTGTTATCGTTTGGTATGATATAATTAATGTGGCTTACGGGTGGAGCGGAATTGGTTGTTGTTCCCTGTTATCGTTTGGTATGATATAATTTATTTTATAGCGTATCTTCATCACTGTACGTTGTTGTTCCCTGTTATCGTTTGGTATGATATAATTATCGAATGGGAAAACAATCGTCATAATGTGTTGTTGTTCCCTGTTATCGTTTGGTATGATATAATTCAGCCAGAGCACAATGCGGAAGTTCAGAGGTTGTTGTTCCCTGTTATCGTTTGGTATGATATAATAGGGAACGAAAAATCCCCGTGTTTATATATGTTCACGGGGATTTTTCATGCAAATTTTTACATTAAAAACGCCTTATTCTGCCATTAAATTCTCTTTTTTTCAAAAAATGTTTATCAAGTCTGTTGATTCGTCGGTGTCATGAAATGTTGCTGTTCCGAGAAGAATATCTATTGATGAATACTGTTTTTCTGTCAGGACAAGACACCTGACAGAGCCTTTATGCGGCAAATTTTGTTTCAAACGCTGCTTGTGCATCTCTATTGAGTCAGTGCCATTACAGAGTCTTGAATATACAGACCACTGAATCATGACATAGCCCTCTTTTACAAGAAATCTACGGAATTTAGCAGCCACTTTTTTATCCCTGTCTTTCACAACGGGCAAATCAAAAAATACCAATAATCTCATAAATTTATTCATAGCTATGCACCTGCAATGGTATTAATTCAGGTAGTTCCAAGTCAGTTCTGTTTCCCTGTAACGCCCCACTGTAGCTATAAACGAGCTTATCAATACAATTGCTGATAATACGCTTCTCTCCTTTCACAGACATATCATAATTAATTATGTTAAATAAGTCTCTTTTTATCTGCGGTGTCAAATCTGCATCAACCTCGGAAATGTCAAAATGACTTGCCACATACAAATCAACCAGCGGTCTGAATACTTCTATCATATCATCCGCCAGATTATAACTGTTTAGTTCGCTGTGGTGAAACATCCCCAGCGAAGGCTCTAAGCCATAACACACAATCGACCTTGCTATCAATCCTCGTATTATGGCATAAGCATAATTCATTGCCGAATTGACTATGCACTCATCCGCCCTCGTGAACTCTTCTCCGTATAAAATTCTGAAATAATATGCTGCTGCCTTGGCTTCAACATGTGTCTTATCACCCGACTGCACTTCCTTTGTCATTGCAATAAGCTTTTCGTAACCGTCAAGCCCCATCTCTTTGAGACATAGTGCCTGATTTTTAATCTTAAATACAATAATCTGCTGCCATAACCTCTTGATTAACGGCTTTCCCGCTTCTATCTGTTTAGTCAACATTTTAAAATGCCTGCTATGTCTGACCATCGGCAAAAGAACGGCATTTGGAAGATGCTTCTCGTCGCACACATACAACGCAATTCCCTGCTTTGCAAACTCCTGAAGCATATATGCGGATATTATAACAGCCTGATTCTCTATAAGGACACAGTTGACATCCTCAAGCGGAAAAGTTATGCCCTTGTCGCCTATCACCAACTGCTCATTTTTTATATGTAGCCCTATCGAACTGTCAATTTTTATGTTACGAAATCCCATATATGCCTCCCAATTTTTGTATCAGTTAAATGTCATACGCTTTTCTTTGTGAACAAATGATATATTTCCTAAAACATCTACCTGACATTTACAAAATTTTTTTACTGTTGCTATACTGCTCCTAAATCCAAAACTTCCATCATTTGATTCACATCTGATAGCAAGAGAACTTATGTCCGCATCACAAAAGTACATGAAAACACCATTTTTAGCATCCGGTAAATGATAATCAGAATTGTTTTTATGCGTTAAAGGCAATTTATCATTTTCAATATATACTAAATCATTTTTATATATACTAAAAATAAAATCTTTATCATCTACTTCTTCCCACTCTGATGAGACTTTCTCCTTAACCGCACGCTTTCTTGGTAATTGATGATTTACAACATCCGATACATAAACAGGTACAAAGTAATATTTACCATTAACATAATAAAAATCAACTCTAATCATACTTCCAGATATGTTTCCAGCATATCCTTCAGCTTTTTCTAAAGATACACCTATCGTCATTTTCTCAAACACTTTCACTTTTTTTACAATCGGTCCCGGAGTTCCATCCGATTTAGGCTTGTAAAATGGCTCTGCAAAAGCTTCCTTAGGATTGTTATTATATTGTTTAAGTCTATTAACCAGAGCATTGTAAAGCAACCTATCACTATCAGGATTAAAAAAATCCTTAATTTCGTCATTTTCATCAAGCTTTATGCCCTGAATAGGCTTTTTTAAAACAACATATCCCTTATCCACTCCACATCCACCATCTTTATAATATTTTGCGGAACGAATCGTATCCTCATGCGCCTTTCCGCTTACTTTACGTCTTGGCATTCTCGAAACAAAAATTCCATCAAGAACACCCCTTCGTCCAGGTCTGCCTTTGACAAACATCCAGTCAGGATAACCTATATGCTTGCGAACATCCTTATCTAATAAAAGATATTCTCTTGGTGTTGTAACATAGTCTATCGCTCCCGCTTCACCATGATACCTTGACATACGGACATCAAGCTCCTTTTTAAAGTACTTCCATGGTTTAGGGAATTCCTCACCAGAATTTTCATCATATTTCTTTCTTGAAATAACATGATTACCGGATAATTCTGTTTCTCTACACATAAAATAATTGGAAATTTTATTTATTCTTCCTTGTGTAGTGCACGCTATTACAACCGCGTCCTGTGCATGATGCGTGTCAATTTTTCTATCCTTACTTTCAAGTCCCCAACGCTTACTTAAGTAACTTGTAATTGAACCATTCAATGCAACTACCTGCTGTACTTTTTTATTTGTGAGATTTTGATATGGTTTTAAATATAAGTTCTGTCGTATTAAATTATAGATAAATGTTGTTGCATACTGTGTATCCTGTAAATTACGCCTTTTAAACTCTTTCGTATCATCTTCTGTAATACATTTCTTTGATAATTTCTGTTTCTTTTTATAGTCTTTAATGCAATATTCAACCCTGACAGAAAATTCCTCCCAAGCTTTTTCACCGCCTTTTGAAATCAAATACTCATAAGGGGTTCTGTTTCCCTTCTCTCTATTTGCTTCAGCTTTTACGAGAACCTTATTATGATAACTATCATCAAAAGTTTTACTATACGGAAGTATATGATCTATATCATACTCACCATCACCAGCAAACAATTCGTCTGCTGATATTTTTTTACCCGTATATAAACATACCTCTTTCTGTTCTTTCCAAAGACGATATTTGACAACATCCTTACCCGTCGGATTTGCTTTATATTCCATTATCTCATTAAGAATTTTCGCATTTTCCGCGCTTCTTTTTTTCATATCATTATCAATTTTATCACGTTCATTTTTATTCTTTGCCATTTGGCGTGATAATTCAATATTGACAGCCTGCGGACTACCATATTCAATTATAATTGCATTTAAAACTTTAATTGTCTGAGATACAGCTCTCCTTACAACCGGGTTGGAAATTTCATTTACATACTCTGTAATTTCCTTCCCTTTTAACAATTTTAATTTTCCTGTGCTTTTATCTTCCTCATACTCGCCATACCCGGCAATCTTACATGCTTCGCTGTATACTTTTCCATCCAACAAAAAAGGTATTATCTTTTTCATTGCCACAAGAGATAGATTTTGCGCTTTTGTAAATGATAATTTAAGCAAATTAGCACATTCATTTTCTCCTATTCCCAAAGCCCTTAACTCTTTTAATCTGCTATCATCATTTTTGTATTTTGTTAAAAAATATGCAATAGTGTCATACTTATCAGCTCGTTCATCATCAAGTAATTTATCAGTGCGCTCCTCATTCATTGCCACTCTTATCTTGTGATAATTTTTCATTTTGATAAACACTGCATCTTCACAGTTTTTATTTTTCCCTTTACTGTAAGTCAGGTTATAAAATGTTTCATCATCAGGCAAACCAAGCAGTTTTCTTGCCGAAGAATATTTTACTTCTTGCTGCACATGGAGCAGCCTAATAAGCTTTTCCCGTTCCTCATCAGAAAAACTCCGCAAATTTCCATCCTTATCTCTGATTTTTGTGTGGTTTATATTCAATAAGGCAACAAACAATTCAGATGTGTATGCCGCTTTCGGTGCTCGTCTATGTCCATTTTTTCTTTCAAATGTACACATTCCAAATTCATAACCATCAATTGCATATCTGCTTGGTGCAGCCGGTCCCTGATCGTATGAACGCTGACTAAGCATTATATCCAAATACTTTTTCTCCAGTTCAACTGTCGCCGCAATATTACCATATTTTCTTTGTGCATCAAATATTGCTTTCACCTCTTCAACAAGCATATCTCTAAGAATAATTACCTTGTACTCACCTGCTTTATTTCTAGGACAAAATACATATCCTTCTGTGTTCCAATTGCAATCTATTTTAAATTTTTCGTCAAGATACAGCATCTCTCCTACTGTTCTGTATCCTTTTTCCATCATAAGTTTTTTATTATCGCTTATACTTTTCTTTACTTCTCCAGCTTCTTTTTGCTTTGCTTCATCCTCGCTATTTGCAGTTTCTTCCGCCTTGCTGTTTGACTTATACCCCCTGTGCTTCGCTATATGCAGCAATACCTGTGCCAGCTCATCATTTGAGAGCCTTCTGTCAAGCCCCTCGTATCTGAGGCGGTAGACATCAGGAAGCCCTGCCTTTTCATAACGCGCCTCAAACTCATCGATATTTATAAGCCCTTCTGCCTCAAAAAGCTTCTTGATGCGCAAAACTCTGTCCCTGCGCCTTCTTATTCTCCTTCTTGCCGAACGTGCCTCACGCCGTGGCAACGCAAGGGACGCTCCTGTCTTAGGCTGCTCGGCAGTGTCAAAAATCCTCACTCCCAAGTCAATAATTCTGAACGGTTCGTCGTGGCTATCATTCTCAAGCACAGCCCAGCCAACCGATGCAATACCGATGTCCAAACCGATTCTGTAGTTTAAATCCGTCGGCTTCGGCACCTCTGCTTTTCTGTTTAACATTTCCTCCATAAATAGTCCTTTCCTCCAAAACCTTTTTACCAAGCGGTCAATTACTTTCTCTGTATACACAGCCGCCATATTTTTAGGGATTGGATGTTATTATTTTCTTCGCCTTAATAATAATTTCATTTTAAAATAGATAATCCCACCTAAAGTATTCACTTTAGATGGGATTAGAGCTTTGAGGCACACCGCTGAAAGCGGGACCTTATTGTTGTAACCGTTTATCGTTTGGTATGATATAACGTGATTTTATTATATTACACACATCTAAAAAAGTAAAGTATATTTTCTATTTTTTGCCAATCTTTTACCGTTAATTCTTTGGCTCAAACCTTTCATAGAGTGCCATGAGATTTGCGGTCCGCCTGTCATAAAATCCGTCCTCGGAATCGGGCGTGCGCAAGATCAGCCTTTCATAAAGTTCCTCCACACCACCGCGTACATAGTCATTAAAGTTATCTGAAAGGCGGTCATACTTCTCCTTACTCTGCGCACCTCTAAACGCCTCCCGCACTCTTTCCTCATCCGATGTTCCCGAAGCAGAATCAAGCATTATCATCATCTGCATTATAAAATCCAAATCTTCTTTGGCGTTAATCATCTGCTCGGGAAATATGCTCTTTGTCTCCACCGGCGAATAATCCTCGGGTGCCTTTCTGTCAATTCTTATTCCTATTACAGCCGCAAAGATATAGACATCTATAACTCTCTTAAAAAACGTGTGCTCATAGTCATTTGCAACACAGAGTTCATTTACCATCCTTGAATGTTTTCCCTTGAACTCAAACTGCTTTTTAAAAAACTCAAAATCCGCCATTAAGCCCTCTCCACCTTTCTGATTGATGCGAAGCTCTCATCAGGTCTTTTATCAATCGAATACTCGGCTCCTACATATTTATCAAGCCCCGTGTACTCCCAATCCTTTCTGAGCATAAACACGATAACCTGCTCCGAAACCTCAGGGAGCACATTTGCCACCAGTGAAATATTTTCCTCGCCAAGCTTTGAAAAAGGTCCGTCAAGCACGATAGGCAGAGTGTCATTGACAGACTCATCGTCTCCCGCATTCTCAATGCTCTCAAGCCTTTTCCTGCGGCTGTAGTCCATTATGGTGACGATAAAAGCAAAATTTCTCGCAACCTTCTCACCCTCGGACAGATTTTTTTCCTCCTTATATCCGACATCGGTCTTATAACACATCTGTATCTCATAATCCTCAGACAGTTGAATTCTCTTATCCTTTGCATTGAACATCTTAGAAAAATTAGCCTGTATCTCCTGATTGAGCTCACAAAAGATTTTTTTCTCCCTCTCGGAAAAATCAGCACTCAATTTTTCGTATACTGCCTCTGCAAGAGCAAGCCTCTGTCTCCACTTTTCATTTTCAGCATTCCTTGCCTCCTGATTTCTCATCTGAAGTTCAATGCTGCCAATCTTATCCTTGAGTGAAACTATGATTCCCTTTACTTCGCCCTTTCTCTCAATGGCCCGGCTCTCTTCATCCCTGTAATGCTTAAGCTCCGCTCTCCTTTGTGCAAAATCGACATTCTCACTCATTTGATTTTCCATCTTCTGAAGCTGAATGCATGTCTCATCATATTCTCTTGCGCTATCATCCACCCTGAGGGCATTCTGCTTAATTTCATTCTCGTATCGACACCAGCGGTTAGCGGTCTTTTCAAACTCTCCGAGGAGCGAACCCATATCAGCAGGCGGAAGATAATTTCTCTGTTCAAGCAGACATTCAAGTGCATGGGAACCGTCAGTCACGGGCGTTCCACAGATACAATGTCCGCTTCGTATTATGTAATCAATGCTCGCCTGTCTCATGTGCGGGATGTCGCGTCTCTCACCGTTAACGGCTTTGACCATTTTAAGACATGCTTCAATAAGCGGAACAGCAAACATCCTGTAAACCTTCGAATTATACTCCGTAACAAATGTCCTAAAATCTGCAATATATCTCTCTCCCTGAGCCCTCAATGTTCTTTGTGACTGCCTGTATGCCGCCTGAAGCTGTTCCGTGTTCTTGTTTTCCTCAAGATAGATTTCAATCTCTTCGCTTTTTTTGTTGTAACGCCTTATATCCGCCTCAATGCTTTCTATCTGTCTACGGTATTTCTCTATATCACGCTCCGTCTTTGTCAACTCCTGCTGAAAATCATCATACATATTTCCCTTGCCCTGAATATTGCTTTTAAGCTTTTTGATAACTGAATTTGCTCCCATATCTTTAAGGTGAAACATTGCTGCCTTATACGAGGATAAGCCCGTGAGAATATGCACTGATTCCTTGATGTTTTCGCGAACTCCATTTACCGAAAAATCACTCCATCTCTCGCCGTCAAACAGGAAATAATGCGAAAGATTTTTCGGAAAAAGTTCATTGATAAGCTCATTTATTTTGTTATAATTTACGCCTGCCTCGACCTCCGTTTTTGAATCCGGGCTGTCCACATCCGCAACATACATTTTTAAAGTTTTAAACGATTCACGTGTGATAAACTTCGGATACACTCTCATATACTCCGCTTCGCGGTGGATCGTATACAGCTTTTCATTGTCAAGTGCAGTAATCTCGACAAACACAGTGGCTCTCCCGTTCGCATCGAGCTTTGCCAAAACATCGTTGTTCAAAAGCTCGTAGTCGCTCTCCTTCTTTCCCCGCTCAACCATGATTGCTCCGTACAGGCACCAGCGAAACGCCTGTGCTATCGTCGTCTTTCCCACCGTGTTGTCGCCGAGTATAACCGTGACATTATGCTCGTCGTCGCAACTGAAATTTACCTCATTCACACCCTTGTAACGCATAAAATTTTTCATTTTAAGTGTCTTAAATTTCATTTGTACCTTCCCATCCTCCCAATCACATGCCGATTCTCGATGCTTCCACTATAATGTGCTTGATTTCCTCCACCATCTTCTGATCCGTCATTGCCTTGCTTCTCAGATTTTTCCGCTCAAGATGGAGTATTTCAAGCATGGCGGTTTTTATCTGTCTTTCGTCTGTTTTCTGCATGGTGTTACCTCCTACACAATATCCACGTTCCAGTGTTCTATAACTTTATCATATATCTTTTTACATCTTTCCTTGATATGCGTTTCCGTCCACTCTGTCATTCCCATATCATATTCATCTATAATTTCCTTAGTCGTTTTTAACTGTGTTTTGTTTTTATATCCCTCCCTCTTTTTCTTTCCGCTCATCTCGCCTTCCACTTTCACCTTAAATTCACGATTTCTAATTTGTGCATTGAGTTTCTGGCTTAATAACAGCATATTTCCTATACTGTTTATTGCCATATTCCTCTCATCCGGCGATGAACTTCCTTTTGTAAGCGGCCAATAAGTTTCCCAATGTCGCGGCATTATATGTTCAAGTTGAAAATTATACGAAAAGGAATCTATATCATCTTTTTCATCCCATTTTTCAAGTTCCAAGCAAAAAAGAATCATCTTAGCCACATCTGTTTTAGGATGTTCCAATTCCTCTCTTATCCTATTATTTTCATCCTGAATTACTTGCGTTCTGCCTATTTTTCCTTCTGCGTACAAAATCGATGTCCCTTTTCTGATAACATCAAGACATTTCTTTGAATACTGCGATGTACTGGCTCCAACAATCTTATGTCTAACTATATAAGTTTCTAGTTTATGTGCTTCCTCAATACATATTTCATCGTTCAAATTACATATCACTTTCTTTTCAGCAAGATTTATGTATGTAATACATTGTGACAATAATTTTAAAACCACCGGATAAAACATCTGTATTTGGAATTTATCCATTATAAGCAATAGAATATTTAATCTATCATTTTTGCAAAAACTTTCTGTCTCTATCCTCTCGGAAAAGTCAAATATGTATTTTTTATACATAATTGCAAACTCCGCAATCTTCTTTACAACATTGAACATTTCATCATAAGAATAACCTTTTGTATTATTTTCATAGACTTTTTCAAGAGAACAATTAATTCCTTTCTCAAGAAGGCTCTCTTTTGGCCATAAATTACAAGCGACACAATATAAAAGGAAATCTATATGCGACCTTTCCGTATTGCCAAACCGTCGGCTGTTATACCAAAATTCATCTTCCCAGAAAATATTGTCCCAATATATATCACATTGCGTCTCTACTTCTTTTTCATTCTCAGTTTCAGCCATAAGTTTTTTAAACAAATTATTTTTTATTATGTCAGATGTAGTGAGTTTTTGTCCTGCCCTATTAATAGAATCAAATATTATTTGTTCATTAATATCATCCTCATCAAGCTGTATTAAAACAAACACTTTCTCATCATTGTACAAATTATTCATAAGCTGCTCACGTTCCTTTTGTGACCTGCTTTCCATAATCTGTCTGTAATATTTATAACACCTGAGAACCGCACTCCCTGTCTGTTTTTCTACATCAACCTTTGTGTCATCAATCTCAACATCCTTATCATCGTAAATTCCCGTTTTAATCAAATATTCAAACTCTGCCCTATCCGCTCTTGAATGTTCAATTATAATCTCATATTCATCCGGTTTTGCCGAAGCATAAGGTTTAAAAAGCAAATCGCAATCTATGATACTCCTAAATCTTTGTTCTCTTTCCATCTTACTTGATGCATCATATATTGCCTTTGTCAATATAGCTATTGTGGTAAGCCTCTGCTGTCCATCAACTATATATGCCTTACCATACTTCCTACCTTTAACTTTTTCCGATTTTTTTAAAATAATAGAACCCCAAAAAGGTCTTTCATCATCAAAATTTTCAACTGCCTGCAACATTTCATCCCAATTACCTTTGTTCCATACATACTTTCTCTGAAAAAACGGAACCTCCAGACGATGTGGTTCAGTCTCAACTACATCCTTAATTGATGCTTCTTTTGCTATCATTTTCCCATCCTCCTAAATCTCCCCCAGTGCCTTAACCAGTGCATCCGCATCATCGAAGCTTGTAAACATGCTGATGCTCGCCCTGACAACGCCGAGGTATTCTCTGTCATCAAGATATTCATGTATAAGTGGAGCACAGTGGTAGCCTGTTCGAACCGCGATGTTGTAATCCTCGTCAAGAATCATCCCGATGTCGGATGCCTTATAACCTGTCAGATTGAAGGCGATAATTCCGACATGTGCCTCCTTTGGCGGAAGGTACAGCTTAATTCCCCGTATCTTTTTCATGCTGCAGGCGATGTAATCCGTGAGTTTCATTTCATATTCAAGCCGGTGTCTTATCTCCTCCAAGGTTAAATCCTTTACTGCCGCAAGAAGCCCTGCTGCCGCCACAACATTCGGACTTGCGGGTTCGTAGCGCGACGCGCCTGCCTCGGGCATGCGGACATTCAACGAATCACTTCCCGTGCCGCCGGCAATGAAGGTGTCGAGCCGCATGCCGTTTTTCATGTAAAATCCGCCGATTCCGAACGGACCATAAGGTGTCTTGTGTCCCGCAAAGACATAAAAATCGACGGCGGATGACGACATATCGAACGGCACAAGTCCCAATGCCTGTGAACCGTCAACAACTATTGTGGCACCATATTTCTTTGCCTCGGCAGCAATTTTCTCCACCGGCAGTATGTACCCTGTCACATTACTCACATGGCTCATGAACACGAAAGAAGGGGCATGTACACTGAACTCATATAAAAGTCTCTCCTCGTCGATGCTTCCATTGCTTAGAACCGGCATGACGATTATGTGTGAGCTGTTTTTGCCGTCCCGGAATATCTGCTGATTGTAAAGAGTCCGCACAACGGCATTGTGCTCATAAGGCGATATGTATATGTACTGCTCCGGTCTTATGTCGAGTCCGCCGATTATCTGATTCAATGCAAATGTAGCAGAAGCCGACAGTACGACCTCTGCTACATTCACCGCATTCACAATGTGCAATAATTCTTTTCTGAGATTGTCAATGATAACTGCCGACTGCTGCGCCAGAGCATAAGAACCACGTCCGGCATTGAACGCCAGACTGCGGTTGACTTTATCCATCTGTTCATAGACACCATCCGGCTTTGGATAGGTGGTCGCTGCATTGTCAAAGTATATTACACTCATCTGTATCTCCATATTCTACGTATTTTCTCCTGCAACAAGCTCAGCAAGTACTCTTGCAAGTACCGCAACCTTCTCCTTTGTATCGAGGCTGTCTCCGAACTCGTCTATTGCTTCTTTTACGGCATTCTTGAGGAAATAAGCCGTGCTGTTATCATCCGTGTCCACATCGTCTGTGCCGGACAGGCTGTGACTCTGATTGTTCATCAACAGTCCTTCGAGTCCGGAAGACATCCGTGTATGCTCACTCTCAAGTTCATCACAGAACTCACACCAGCCTCTCTTAAAGCTCTCAAGCATACCATCACGCCAATCATCAATGTAAATGTCCGTGACAAGCTTTGACAGACCCGACACGATTTCCATATCATCGTAAGTTGACAGACCGGCTATGTATTTTACAATGGATTGGGTGCGCCTTTTTAAAATAACACCGTCCTGATTTTTTGCATGCTGCGCATAATAACCATCAAGAACCGCTCTTACGCTGTCCTTCTCATCCGCACCGCATCTTATCCTTATAATTAATGCTGCCTGCGATGATATTTTTTTCAGATAGTTGTCAAGATACTGCTTTAAATCCGAAAGAACCTTAACTGCCGTCACATACTCTCCCTTTGCAACACCTATTCCCTCAAGCAGTTCCGTAAACAGAAAATCATGAGGATTATAATCCTGACGTCTCAGCATGCTGCACAGGCTTTTCAACCTGTCCTTCATGGCTTCATCACACTGTGCATCCCTGCCTATGTTCGCCGCTGCCTGCGGAAGTGCCCTGTACCACTTAAGCACTCCGTCAACAACCTCCCTGTCCTCATCCTTTTCATTACCGCTTATGCCAAACAAGCCCTTTAACTCCTTGATATAATTCTGTTTTTCTATGCTTTTATGTTCAACATACAGGTAGTAATTCTCCGGCTCATCATTAACATTTCCAAGTATATGTGCACAAAGTTCAACTTCCTTGCCCTTAAAGCTCAGCACCGGCTTATCGTGAAGTCTTGAAAGACACAATGCCATATATATAGGTATAATCCCTTTGCGCATGCCATACCCTGTTCCCATTATTTTGTCGTACAGAATCTTGAAGGAACATCTGTTGTCGTCACATTGCGTGATAAATCTGTCTATCTCTGTTATAACATTCTCACAGCCGGGTTCAATTTTCCCCGTGCCGCTTGCTCCGGTGTTTACAAGAACCGCTCTGTATATGGTCGATTCAGGAGATGTTCCCTTAAGGAACTTAGAACAGTCCTCATGTCCTAAAATCATATCCACAATCTTGTTTCTTGCCTTTTTATTCTGTGCAGATATGTTCTGTCTGTTGATAAGTTCGTTGTTGACTATCGGTGCATTGTCGTAACAGCCTTTCATTATGCTGCTCAAAAACATATTGAAGGTCATTGTATGTCTGAATCCGCCTGAATATCTTTCCCCGGCATGATATACACTGCACATTCCGCTTTCCGTGTCAAACGCATTCTCTAAATATCTGTTCACCTCATATGCCATATCATCACAATAATTAACCAGTTCCTGTGCCAGTACCACATTCTCGTCAATAAAGGATTGATTCTTGGCAAGTTCTCCTGCTGCCATGTATCTTCTTATATTATCCGCCTGATTAAACGGCGTCTTAGGCACAAGCACCACGATTCTCTCATCGTTAAGTCTCTCTGAAAGCTTCTCATCGTATTCGACAACAGTTTCCGATATCACTGCCACAATCTTGCCATCCGAAAAGTGTTCTTCGAACAGCACATCCGGCTTCGGAAGTCTGCTTATCTGTTCAGGTGTCATAAAGACATATTCAAAATACCTTGTCATCGAAAAATCCTGATTATATTTCTTTGGAAGAATATAATCAAGCTCCGATATATTCTTTAAAATACCCGGAATATCCATGTCGGAAGACAGCTTCGCCGCCCTATCAGCAATCTCAGCCTGAATATCAACCCCGACATTGTTGCAGAAGCTGAAGGCATGCTTTCTTCTGCGGTATATGATTACTCTGCGTTCCGAGAGCTTATCAAGTATGTTGGTACACTCTGCCTCCGGAATATTGAGGGCACATGCAATATGCTCCATATCGGCGGGCATCTCCTCCGGTCTGTCAATCATATCCATAAGTGCAATAACCTTTATTATCTTCCGCTCTGTCTCAGCTTGCGCACAGCCAAGCGCATACTCTGCCTTCAGCCACTCATTATGTATGATTGCATCCGTGCCATCGCCCCTGAATAAGTTCTTAAAATAATCATATATTGTATCTGCACCGATTCCGTAATCTGCCTCATCAAGGGTACACTCCTCCACTATCCTGCACAGGCTTCCCTTCTCATCATGTGCCAGATAGGTAAATATGCTTCTCTCATTCTGGGCAACCTTCTCACTTATATGTAAAAGCATGTATGCCGTGAGCGGCATGAGCGGGAAACACCCCTCAACAACATATTTTCTGAAATCATCTTCGCTAAACAGACCGGAAAAACACGAAAAGCCGTAAGACTTCATTGCATTTTCGTTGTATTTCTTAATCTTTCTGATTCTATTTAGTGCCGTCTCATCCTTCCTGATTACATTTCCTATAAGTTCATAGTTGTTCTGGGACGATACTACAAAACGAACCTCCGTAAGTCTCGCTTCAACACCCCGGAAAGCATTTTTCATATCGGCTGAGAGCTTAGCATCGTACTCCTTAATGCTCTTATGTGCAACACATGTAAGATATATTCTGCCGTCACCGCTTCTTCCGGCAAGCTCGCACATATCCTGCAGCACCTTCATATCCCCTGCAAATGTGTCTTTTTCATGTCCCTCAACATACTTGCTGAACTCATCAAAGATAATATAAAGACCGGCATAGCCGTACTCCCTCGCAAGCACATCCCTTATCTGTTCATATATCCTCACTGTCTCCATCATCAGAAACGGGTTAAACTCACTTCCGTTTGTTATTATCGGATATATCTCCTCAAACAGGCTTAACGATTTCTTTGACTGTCTCTCAAGCTCCTTCACAAAGGCATTGATGCCATGTATCTTATGCCTCTCAAGCTCCGCACCGAATCTCGCATACGCATCGGGGAACTTCTCCCTCCACTGTGCAATTCGTCTCACGGCTTCGCTGTAATAGCTCTCAGGAGCAAGCTTTTCAAGCCTCTCCCTCTTAAGCGCATCGTTAAGTCCTATCAGAAACGCCTGATTCAGGTCACCACTCGCACCGGATATAATAATCGGAAGATACGGTCTTTCTCTATGTCTTACCTTGTCGAGGAGCACAAGAAGCATATGTGACTTGCCCTTGCCGTAAGGTCCGATGAGCATTGTCGCATGATTCCTGTCGTTATCTATATTGTCAAGATAATAGTCCATTATATTCTGCGACGAGCGCGTGTACACATAGCTGTCTATCTTATTTCTGTTATCTATATCAAGATAGAGATTTATTGAGTTCTCATATCTCCTATCTATCGCAATCATATCTTTAAGCATGTCTTTACCTGTCCTCGTTCTTTAAAAGTGCCTGCTGCTTCAGATAATATCTTCTGATTATCTCCTTAGACTCTATCCCATTAAGCAGATATACCATATCAAGTCCCGCAGTCCTGTTCACGGCAATGTATTCCTCCGCCGCAAGCTTATCCAGATAAAAATTGAGTTCCACCCGATTGAGATTGAATATGCGTCCCGGAAGTCCACATTCACCTGACAGCTTGTCTATACTTACGCTGTCAGTTCCTTCAAATTCAAAATACTTTCTTATAAGATACAGTACAGCATATTGAAGGGCATCCTCTGAGACCGGTGTCTGCTTCCTGACACTTTTATTGTCCCTCCTTAAAAGCCCAAGCTCTGCAAACGGACTCAGCTTCTTCTCCTCAGGGTCATAATCTCTGCCCTTATCTCTCGAATACATATTAACAATGGCTGTCACATCAGCTGACACAGAACTCTCCGGCAGCTCCTGCAAGCCCGAATACACACACAGCTCACGATTAAGTGAGTACACAAGCTCATCCCTCGTGTACTCCTCACACCCTATTCTGTTGAAAAACACATACCAGCTCGTTGCAAGCTCTGCATTCGACGCAATATGTGCATGTATTATCCATAACGTAAATCTGTCCTCAAAATAGGAATCATATGTCATGACATTCTTCCCGAATACGCTGAGCTCCACTCCGTTTTTTGTCTCTTCGATAAGTCCCGCGGCCTTAAGCCAATACCGTATTGCTTTTGCCATATTAGTTCCAACTCCGAGTGCATCCGCACCTGAATACTCGGAAAATACCTTAGGATTATCAGCCACAGCTCTTATACCCTTAGCAAGCCAGCCTTCCCTCAATATAAATGTCTCATGTCCCTTTAGTCTAATCTTCTTAGCTGTCTGTTCTGACATACTGTTCCTCATTTCTATATCCGTTTTCGCTTAACCGCAAGCACCTTCTTCATATAGCATCCTGAATTAAAATGATTGACACACTCAGCACACCGCACACATTTCTCATTATCTATGTGATAAACCGTGCTTCCGTCAGGCATGCTCTCAAGCCTTATCGCTCCATGCCTGCACACGCCCTCACACGCACGGCATCCCATGCACAACTGATACTTGGTGAGCTGACACTTAACCTTCTCCTCAGCCTTATCAACACTCTTTGCCTTGTCGATATGGTAGTCGAGAATTGTAATTTTAAGATGTGTACTCCCTGTTCTTCCCTGAAGCCTCAAAAGAGGTGTTCCCCGTCTGTTAAGAATGTATACCTCTCCAAGGCGGGCATTTCCCATATTAAAATCAAGATATCCGAACGGCTTGAAAAGCTCATATAATTCCGCGCTTACAGGTCTTAATAAATCATAATTAAAACTGTTCTCCTCAAGAACGCATGGTGTGAAGCTTACAACCGCCTTGTCCGCGTAGGCTATGCCATTGCCTCCCTGTCTGGCCTTCCACTTACCGCTTCTTACATACTCCTCAGCATCCGGCTTTCCTATGCTCCTTGCAAATTCCACAAGAAATTCCTGCCATCTGCCATACTGTTCAGGCATATATATCCTGGATAAAAACTCAGACCATACGCTGTTATTAGGACAGCAAAAACACCCCACTCTCGCATAGCCGTATGTGTATGCCTCGTTAAAATCAATCTTTCTCTTAAGAATATAGAGCCATACATCAAAATCCATCCAGTCTATTGCCGGAGATACCGTATCCTGCTTGGATATTTTCCGCCCCTGTGTCTCCCTCTCATACTTGCTCCTGCTTGCTGACTCACTTCTCCTTATGCCATAAAAAGCCAGTATCTTCGTCTTATCCTTAAAAAGTGCCGTAAGCTTTCTGTTGATTGCTCCCGTCTTAAAAATGGTACAGCACCAGCGCATCACCCGGCTCGGCGGTCCGATAAGCTCACACAGCTCCGAAAAATTCTTCTCCTTATTCCTTGATGAGAGAACAGGCGTCATAGGATGCGCCTTCTTAAACCGCGCTACATATTCCTCCGTCTTAGGAAACTCTAACGTTGTGTCCCCGAATATATGAAGTATTCTTGGATTACTGAGCGCTCTCATAACAAGGTCTGATGTGACGGTCGAATCCTTTCCGCCTGAAAATGACACAAACATGTCCCTCACATCATAGGCTGCCGCTATATCCTGAATGTAGCTCACAGCCTCCTGTGTTATCTCATCATATCTTGCACTGTTACAGCTTATAAAACGCTCAATGTACTCCGAAAACGAATTATCCTCATTAGCCTTTTCATATTTCTCCAGCTGCTCTCTTATATTATCTATATCTTCCTGTGAAAGCTTACTGAGCTTTCCAACATTAAAGCGCCTTAACACGCCATCTGTCATGTAATAATTGCCGCTTGCATTCCACACGGATGAGTGAAGATACTTGAGCGGTTCACCCTCAAGTATCTCATACAAAAGCCTTTCCCTTGGAAATACAGGTCTGACATCAGCCGCAATCCTTCTGCACTGCTCATGGCATACCGAACATTTTTCCTCGTAAATCGGTACATTGCAATGCGTACAATAGTAGATATCCGATGTGACCTCCACATGCTCCCTGCTTTCACATTCATCACAGTAATTTTTATTAAGTTCTATGTTGTGCAATGTGCATCTGTAATGCCGCATTCATTCCTCCGTATTAACTCTAAAGCTCTCAGGCGGGACATTAAGATAATGGCACAGTTCAAGAAATTCCGCCGCCTCAAGCTCCGTGCCGCCTGCACAAGACAGCCTGCCACGCTCCATTCCAAGGTCACGTTCAACCTGTTCAACCGATATATGATTCTCCCGTAAATACTGTGATATCCGCTGTGTCACATTATATCTGTCCACCCTGCAAAGCTCCATTTCTCTGCTTATAGTATTATGTATTCTGTGATTCACAGAACTTTCTTATATTATAGTCTCTGTTAGTAAGAATTTCAACAGTATAATTCTGTGATACTAAGAATAGTTTGACCTTGATTATGCACTGGGATATTATAAGAATGTAATGTTTTTCCTGCATTTCCGCTTAAATACGCGCTTTTGCGGAAAACATTCATATTATGATAAATACAGAATTTTAACCCAAATTTATAAAAATTTGTTCAAACGAATAATACCGTTTTGTGGAGGAAATTATGAAAAATGAGATGATAGCCAAAGTTTTAAAAGAGCTCAGAAAAAAGAATTCTTTGACTGTACATGATGTGGTGGTAAAGCTGTCCGATAAATCAATAAACGTCGCCGACAAGACTCTCTACGGGTGGGAAAGCGGTCAGGCACAGCCTGATGCCGACACACTGCTGGTTCTGTGCGAAATCTATCACGTCGATGATATTTTAAGTACCTTCGGATATAAGGCAAATACTCCGATAAATGCCACCGAATACGAGCGGAAGGTCATCCTTGCCCTGAGGGAACACCCTGAAATGGCATCAGCCGTGAACAAGCTGCTTGAGATAGATTAACCGTCGGGAGTATCATTCGGCAAAACCTCATTGCAAAGTAAAAAGCTCCGCAGGAAATCGGAGGTATTCTCCATTCTCCCGCGGAGCTTTATTTTATTCAATCGGATTATGTACCGCTCATACAAAGCTTAGTTGTTGATAAGCTTGTCATCTTCGTTGTTCCAGCTATAGAGCTTACGAATCTCAGCACCAACCTTCTCTGAAGGATGCTCTGCCGCTAAGTTTCTCATAGCACGGAAATGTGCCTGACCGCCTGCGCTTGACATATCAAGTAAGAAGTCCTTAGCAAATGTACCATCCTGAATATCCTTAAGGATCTTCTTCATGGTCTTCTTAGTCTCCTCTGTGATAAGCTTAGGTCCTGTGATGTAATCACCGTACTCTGCTGTGTTGGAGATTGAATATCTCATTCCTGAGAAGCCTGACTGATAGATAAGATCTACGATGAGCTTCATCTCATGGATACACTCAAAGTAAGCATTCCTCTCGTCATATCCTGCCTCAACAAGTGTCTCAAAGCCTGCCTGCATGAGTGCACATACACCGCCGCAAAGAACTGCCTGCTCTCCGAAGAGGTCTGTCTCTGTCTCTGTTCTGAAGGTTGTCTCAAGAACTCCGGCTCTCGCTCCGCCGATTGCAAGTGCATAAGCGAGTGCAAGGTCAAGAGCCTTACCTGTAGCATCCTGATGAACGGCAACGAGACAAGGAACACCCTTACCTGCCTGATACTCACTTCTTACAGTATGACCAGGTCCCTTAGGAGCTATCATTGTTACATCAACACCCTTAGGTGGAACAATCTGTCCAAAATGAATGTTGAAACCATGTGCGAACATAAGCATGTTGCCCGGCTCAAGATTAGGCTCGATTGACTCCTTGTAAAGCTTAGCCTGAAGCTCATCATTGATAAGAATCATGATGATGTCCGCTCTCTTAGCTGCCTCTGCTGCTGTATATACTTCAAAGCCCTGAGCTTCTGCCTTAGCCCATGACTTACTTCCCTCGTAGAGACCGATAATTACTTTACAACCTGAGTCCTTAGCATTAAGTGCATGTGCATGACCCTGTGAGCCATAGCCGATAACTGCAATTGTCTTACCATCAAGTAAGGAAAGGTTACAGTCTTCCTGATAATAAATCTTTGCCATATTAATATCCTCCTGAAAAATAAAAGTAATTCTATGTAGTTGCGCGGTAGATATGCCTACGCAATGACACCTCTCTTAAGTCCCGTAAGACCCGTTCTCGCAAGGTCGAGAATCTCATATCCGTCTAAAAGTCCAAGGAACGCCGTGAGCTTAGCTTCATTTCCCGTAAGCTCAATCATGACACTCTCCGGTGCCACATCAACAATTTTAGCACGAAAGACCTCTGCTACCGTAATAACCTGTGAGCGCTCCTGTGCATTGCACTTCACTCTGCATAAGATAAGCTCTCTGCACACCGACACGCCATCCGGAAGAACCTCTATGCTCTTCACGTCAATAAGCTTGGAAAGCTGCTTCTCAATCTGGTCGAGGACATCTTCCTCACCCGAAGCTGCAACCGTCATTCTTGACAGCGACGGATTCTCGGTGACTCCAACGGTAAGGCTGTCGATATTGTAACCTCTGCGGCTGAACAATCCGGCAATTCTGCTAAGCACACCTGCTTCATTCTCAACCAACAGCGAAAATACTCTTTGCTTCATAAGCACCTCCGTATTAAATAATCCGATAACTGATATGTCGGACGTTACCTAACATTTTAACAACTGTACTCTGATTTGTCAACAGAAATCACTACAATACTTTAAAACACTAAAACAGAAAAAATTTACATAATTAAACTGTGCGTTTTTAATTTTAATTCTTGATTTATTTTATCTTTTCATCCGAATTTTCTGTTGCATTACCGGTTTCAACAGCAATATTTTCCTTTTTTACAACCGCTTCCCTCACGAACTTATACACAACCGACATGACCGGCACGGCGAACATGATACCAAGAATTCCGAATGCACCTCCGCCTACGGTTACTGCAAAAATAACCCATATTCCCGGAAGCTCCAATGATGAGCCGACCACCCTCGGATATATGAGGTTCGTCTCAATCTGCTGCAGCACCACAAGATAGATTAAGAACATAATTGCCTTAATCGGTGAAATAATTGCGAGAAGAATGAACGCAACCGCACCTCCGATATATGCACCCGCAACTGGAATAAGTGCCGTGACGGCTATAACCGTGCTTATAAGGAGCGCATAGTCAAATCTGAATATCAGCATGCCTATATAACAAAGTCCTCCTAGAATAAGTGCCTCAATACACTGCCCCGATATATATCTGCGGAACGTGTCAGCTGTTACAACCGCAAGCCTGTTAAGCCTGCCGTAATACTTTGGCAGTGTCACCTTGACCGTCCTGGAAATCTGGCTTATAAGCTTTTCCTTGTACACAAGAATATTCGCCGATATGACAACCGCCATAATTATATTGAACAGAAAGCTCACAATATTGCTCATAAATGCCACCACCTGCGGCACCATATTCCCTATATATGTGAGAGCCTTGTTGGCAAAAGCCTCGATATTGTCCGACAGGCTCTCCACAATGCTGTTAAGGTCGATTGCATCTATATTGTACTTCACCGTAAGGTCATTAATCATCTTCTGGAACTGCGATATATATGTCCCCCAGTTGTTGATAAATGCAGCAATGCTTTTTGTGAGTTCAGGTATGACAAATGCCAGCAGTGCAACAATAATTAATACGAAAATGAGATATGAAATCACTATGGAAATCGGCTTGGCAGGCTTACAATTCTTTTTAAATATCCTCTTAGTCAGAAAACGCTGTATCGGCACCATCAGCATATTGAGTATGAATGCCATAAATATACCTATCCAGAAAGGCATAAGTATCTTACCAATGAGTGAAATCTCCTTTGAAATATCTCCCGCATTTAATACCGCAAACAGGACAAGCCCTGCAAATGCGATTATGAGGCAGTTCTTTTTAAGACTGTAATTTTTCACATTAATCCTCCTATCGAAGCTTTTCTTAATAATATCACCCGGATGCCGCATTATCAACCCGTGTTTTTTCTCTGTAATATAAAACTGTCCCGGCAGTCATCCTGCCGGGACAGTCCTCTAGACACACAATAATTATATAATTGTCAGCCTTGTTATTACTTTCTCTTCTTAAAGAAGCACATTCCTGCCACACCGCCTGCTAAGAGCATAACACTCATAAGTGCCGCAGCGGAGGAACCGAAACCGGTTGAAGGTGCCGTGATAAGAGCCTTACCTGCGTTTACAAGTACATAGGATGAGAAGTGGTCAACCGTGAATGTGACCTTGCCGTCCTCGCCTACCGTAACTGTCTGTCCCTTATCCATTACAGTGTTGAGCTCTTCATTGTAGTAGTAGAGCTTAAGCTGTGTACCTGCCTCAAAGCCGTCAGCCTTAACAGTGATGCTTACCTTACCGTTGAGATAACCGACTGAATCGAAGGTGCATACAAGTATATCCTTATCCTCAACACTTAATATCTCCTTAGCCTTCTCAGATGCCGGAGCATAATCATTGAACTTTACATTAAGTCTGAACAATGAATCCGGAACAGAGTTGAATGTTGAACCATCAATGGTAAATGTTGCAGCAATATTTCCATTCTCATCCGTTACATTAACAATAAGCGTCTTCTTATCCTTGATAATGTTCTCAAATACATTGTTTGAAATATATCCGTCCTTGCCGACTGTCTCGGTTACAGAGCTGTCTGCCTCTGACGATACTGCTGAATCACCAACCGGTGTACCACTTGGCTTTGACGGCTCACTTTCTGTTGTTGAATCCTGTGTATCCTCTTCAATCACAACCTTAAATGAAGGTGTTCCTGTAGGACGCGCACCGATTCCCTCAGGCACTACATCCGTGGCCTCAAGGAAACCGTTGAGATTGAGTGTTCCATCTGCATTTCTTGTAATACCCGTAAATGCAAGTGTCTTGAACCATGAAGCCGTATCAACTGCAGCACCTGAATTATTAGCTGATTTAGAACCATCCCAGTAATAGTTAGTGTCTGTCAAATACTTTGTCATATCCTGTGTTCCCTTAGGCTTAAACTGCTCACCCGTTGCAAGTCCGTTCTTTACATTTGAATCCTTGAAGGAGATAATGCCTGTTGCTGAGTAGTCTGTGTTAGCAGCATTGTTGGTGTATAATGCCACATTGTAGCTCTCATTGTTATATGAGATGCTTGTTGATACCTGAATATCAGGACAACTGTTAGAATCAATACCCTTTGCCTTGTTGTTGAATGCATAGGAGTTGATGAGCTTGTGATATCCTGACATATTATCTCCACCCATCTTAAAGCCGTTACCGTTTCCTGCGTCTGTTCCGTCCTCAAGATAACCGTTGCCGTAAGCTACACAGTTCTGAATTGTAACAGAACCGATTGAACCTGTCTCAACCTTTGCAAACAAATCCCATCCGTCATCGGCATTGTTGTATGCTAAACAGCCGTCAAATACATTTCCGTCACCAACGGTAAGCTTAGCTGCAAATCCATCGGCATCCTCGTAACCTGCATCGGCATTGCCGTAAGATGTACAGTTGAGGATGAGATTGTATGAAGGCCACATCTCTCTTGAATCCGTAGAATAGAGACGGCTTATCTGAAGTCCTGTGTTTCCGTTGTGATATGTATTAATGTTGTCAAGTACATTATGGTTTCCGGATACCTGAATACCCTTCTGTGCGTTCTGTGAATGTGTACAGTCAAAACCGTTAAAATACCAATAATCACCGCCGAGTACCATACCTGCGCACTTACCCTGGAAATCGAATACAGGTCTTGTCACTGCATCAGGGTCAGCTACCATTCTGATATTTGCATCAGCAGTACCGTTAATTCCTCTCTCAACTCTTATAGTACTGTCAAGGAGATATGTTCCCTCCATGATAACGATTGTCTGACCCGGCTTAACATACTTAACTGCCGTATAAATGTCAACAGGGTTGCTCTTTGTACCATTTCCGGATGAACTGCCGTTAGGTGCAACATAAATATTCTTAAGTGAAGAATATGCATTATTTCTGACTACCGTATGCTTAATATTGATAACATCCGTATTGGCAAGCTTCATATCCTCACCCGGAACATAGTTAGGATCCGGTGTGAATACTGCCTCAATATTATTGTTTGACTCTGATGTAAGTACCATAGGTACATCAAGAGCCTTACCTGCCTTAACTGCAAGACCTGTTGAAACAGCTGCACCATTCAATGTGATGTCAACCGTACCGTCAACATTGGCATTCAGGCTGAATGTGTAATTCTCTGTGTTGGCAACATTAGCTGATGTTACATTGACACTAGGTGTCACATAAGTAATCGGCTTCTCCTCTGCTGATGAATCATCCGAGGATGAAATTGTTGTAAACTTAATATCCGTAAATGTGGCTCTTGCATTTCTCGAAGCGAAGAAACCTACATATACATTATCTGAATCAAGCTTGCTTAATGCATCAGGATCATAGTTCTTCTGCTGTGCAAGAACATTTCCGTCTGCATCATAATATGTAATAAAGTAACCTGTGTTATTCTTCTGAATTTCAAGGATGAAATCTGTAAGCTCAGCTATTGTTCCATCAACTGCCGACTCTGCATTACCTACTATATTATAGGTACCGGCACCAAGACCATTCTTCACTGCTGTTGTATCGAGTGTTGTTGTGACACTCTTGAAGTCATTCTGAACCGTTGCTGTATCATTATTCTCAAGCTTAGATAAATTTTCCTTTGTAACGCCTGTCTTTGCGATAACGCCAAGACCTAACTTCATTGAATACTTATTACCTGTTGTGTCAACGGCATTCTTCTCCACATTCCATAAATACTCAATCTTTGATGCAATAGCCATGTACTGGTTGTTCCATACCGGGTTGGAATCACCGTTCGTACCAAGACGGTCTGCAGCCATAAGACCAAAGCCTTCCTGACCGTTTGAAAGCTTCCACTTATCAACATGCACATTGGCTCTCAATGTAAAGTTCATGTCAGTTGGAACTGCTGTGTAGTAGAAAGCAACACCATCTGTTGAGTTAGGAACAATCTTACCCTTTCCGTTCTCGCTGTATACTGTCACCTTGCCATCATTGGCACTTCCCTCATAACCATTGTTACCGCTGTTTGTTGATGAACCATATACCGTGATGCCCCATACCTGCTGCTTGTCTGCTGTAGCCGTAGCCTCAACAGCCTGTGAAGTCTCACTCCTTTCCTCACCTCTTACTGCTTTTACAGTGAATGAATACTTCTCACCTACAGTAAGACCTGTGACTGTGTACTCTGTTGCCTCCGTAGTACCTGCAAGCTTCTCTCCTGCATATACCTCGTAGCCTGTTGCCTCCGCAACAGCTCCCCATACAACATTGATGCTTCCGTTTCCTACACTTGTAGCACTTTCGATTGAAGGTGCTGCAAGAGGAAGAACAAATGATAACGCATCTGTTGTATTGCCTGCCTTATCTTCACAGTCTGCTCTCTTAGCCACAATCTTAAAGCTGTAGCTTCCTGATGCTGAAGGGCTGAATGTAATCGGCTTAGATGAATCCGTGCCTGTCTTTGTGTCAATAACTGTTCCATCTGCTCCAATCATATCAACAGCTACCGAATCAGCGCCGTCATAATCAATCAGCATAGCATAGGAAACTTCAATATTTCCTCCATTCTGTTTAACCTCTTTGATAGAAGGAGCTACAACTCCCGCCCAATCAGCTCTTGCAGGACGCGCACCGCCGGTTGTCTCTGTAACTAAAGCACTATATACTCTGGCTCCTCTATTTCTAGTTGTATCCTCAGGTGAAACAATTCTGTATGTTCCTGCTGCAAGATTCTTATATGTAAGTGCCGTTGCAGATGTGCCTGCTACTACTGATATATTCTCCTCGTTGCTTACAATCTCATCTGTTGTCATATTTCTGAGTGCCACAGCCGATTCATTTGAACTACCTGTGCTTGACATCTCAACTGTAAGGTCTGCCGTACCTGTTACCGTAAATTCAAGTGCTCCTGTCTCCTTACTTGCAAGCTCTATCGACTTAATCTCTGTCGACGATGAACTCTTGGTTCTCTTGGTTACGCTTCCACAAACCTTAAAATAATTCTCGATTAGTGTACCATCATCAATTGGTGTCTTGTCTGCTGACTGCTCTAACGCAGATGCAGCGAATGTATATTTCGTTGTCACAACAGGTATCTGCTCATCAACAACCGCCTTATAGACTCTGGCTCCCCTGTTTCTAGTTGCATCATCAGGCGAAACAATTCTGTATGTTCCTGCCGCAAGATTCTTATATGTAAGTGTCGTTGTAGATGTACCTGCTACTACTGATATATTCTCCTCGTTGCTTACAATCTCATCTGTTGTCATATTTCTGAGTGCCACAGCCGATTCATTTGAACTACCTGTGCTTGACATCTCAACTGTAAGGTCTGCCGTACCTGTTACCGTAAATTCAAGTGCTCCTGTCTCCTTACTTGCAAGCTCTATCGACTTAATCTCTGTCGACGATGAACTCTTGGTTCTCTTGGTTACGCTTCCGCAAACCTTGAAATAATTATCAACCAATGTACCGTCTGCAAGTGGTGTCTTGTCTGCTGACTGCTCTAACGCAGATGCAGCGAATGTATACTTGCCATCAGCCGCACTTACCTTAACTCCTCCTCCCGTAAAAGTCATCGGTATAAGACCAACAACGAGAAGTGCCGTCATAACCGATGCGATAACACGTCGTACTAACTTGTGTTTCATAATGTCCTCCTAGATATTTATTAGTGCCTGTGCCCATCAGCCACCCATATATTCAGGGTATCAGCACCATACTGTAAACATAATATCATCTTTTTCTATATATTTCAACCTTAATCGCAATATTTTTTATGCACTTTTAACAAATTGAAAATGCTTACACTGTAGCCACAAGACTTTTTTGCACAAATAGCTGTGTCAAATCTGTGTTTTTTATGTAAACGCTTACTAATCCATTAAGAAGTCATGTGAAAAATTCATAAAACAACAAAAAGCAAAAAAATCGTTCATATCTTGTACCCTGATATGAACGACTTTCTTCATAAATATACATATTTGCCAATCAGCCTCTTGACTTTTCAATAATCTTCCTCACCTCTTCAATATTCTTATCGGTAAATGAAGCTATCTGTTCTGCGGAGAGTCCGTTGTTGTGCATATTGATAATGATTGAAGCCTCTCCTTTTGCAATTCCCTTTTCAATCGCTCTCTCCTCTATTCCTTCACTGAGATTACACATCTCTCCCACTTCCCTTCTCATATTATCATCAATCGGAATGTTATACCTTGTCTCCAATATCTCCATCTTCTCATCCGTCGTCAATTTCCGTGACAGCAGCGTACCTAACAGGTGATGTAATTCATGCCCCTCATCATACTCAGATGCCTTACTTCCAATACCAATCATAATGATGTTAAGTAAATCAAGCCTACCCTTCCAGTCATGCGAGCCAATCAGTCTGTCGGATGTCAGGTGAATATGATTCATACTGTTTTCCTTCATATTCATACATATCCACACGGAATATACCTGCCTGATATTGTCATAGTCCGAACCTGTGAAATCCCGTTCCTTCTGTGACGACACTAAGCGGCTCACATAATAGACAGCCCTGTTAAGCACTGCATACCTTGTCGGCTCATCCTTCTGCGCCTCAATGTTCACAATAATCTTTGCAAGCTCCGCACGGTTGGCAGGCGCATGAACATAAAAGATTATATCGAATCTCGCCAGCCCTTCATTAACCTCCGTGCTCTCGGTATTGATACCGACAATGCGGCTTCCTCCATGGCAAACCACAGCGTTGGTAAGTCCCGGTTCAGACGGCACATTTCCTATATATGGCTCACCCTCTATATAAGCCACCGCTTCCTTCGGACTCATACCCTTAAATTCATCGACACAGCGCACAAGTATGTGTGCAAGTATCTCCTTCTGTCCTAAAAGTCGCTTGACGCAGGCATCATACTGCGCCTTAACCCCTGCTGCATTGACAGCTTTTCTTAGTTCGTTTTTCAAATTTTCCCCCTCTTGCAGGAATTACAAGCAAGAAAAGGTACCCCCAAGGTATTAACCTATGTTTATAGACTATCATATAAAAGATTATACGTCAAGCATTAACACGCCCTATTTTATAATTATTTGCTTATATGGATTCAGGCATCAAAACATGCTCTACGAACTTAATCGTGTATAACGCGATATACGCCTAAAAAACAGAGCCCCGCACCGCGAGGCTCTGCCACTTTAATTATCATATCTTCTTTTGAGAGATGCAAATTCCTGGTTGATGCGCTGCACCGTATCGGTATCACCGCACATATTATCAGGATGGTATATTTTAAGCAAATCCTTGTAACGCTTCTTTAAGGCAAGTTCACTTCCGACACCGCGAAAGAACGTGGTAGCCTGTCCCTTCATGCTGTAAGCCGCTCCCGAACGCTCGGAGTTAAGCTGCTTTTTCATGTGTTCCACACGAATGCGCTCCTGCTCCACCGCTTTTTTCTCAATGGCAAGCTTGTACAGTTCCTTTTTCAGGATTTCAAGCTTCTTCTCAAAAAGCTCATTCTCCTTGTCCATCCGCGCACGTTCACGCTCAAGGGCTGCCTTTTCCTCGTTAATTCTTATGTTTTCCTTAAAAAACCATGCCTTCATGCCGGCAAGCTGCTGTTCGTCAGCTGCGAATACATCCGTTACTGCATCAGCCACAAAAAAACACCTCCCTATTTAAGACATATTTAGGCAATTGCGAAACTATATATTTGAAAGCGCACGTTGTACAAATTTAACAATTCACCGCAGGCACGCTTTCGCTACATTACATCACGTAACGGTGCATAATCAGCTAAAGTACAGCCGATAAACACAATAGTTCAGCTTATGCTGAACTAATACGGATATAAAGTACCTGCTTGCGAATTTGTTAAATTTGCACAACTGTTTATCTTCAAAATAGCGTTTCGCAATTGCCTATAAGGATTGATGTGTCAAAACATGCTCTATGAATTTAATCGTGTATAGCATGTTATATTTATGCATATCACGACTTTGGGGAGAAGCTTAGTTGTTCTTTGGGTTCTGTTTATTGTACAGCCACAGCCGGCATGGATGCCGGCTGAGTTGCAAACAGCCACGGAAGGCTGATTTTGCAACGGTGGCGGAAGCAGAAATATTTTTTCAGAACCCTTAGAACAACTTGCTTCGCACAACGGAGCTGATATGTATAAATATAACATGCTATACACTTTTAAAATAAATCAGGATGTTTTGACACCTGAATCTTTTTAAGTAAACACGCTCCCCACCGCATACAGGCTCTCCGCCAAATCAAGCCTGAACAGTGTCGAACATGGATTAAGACTGTTAATTACAACTCCGTCACTCCCGGCTCTTGCCGTGGAATGAATGTAATCCCCGTTTCCTATGTACATGGCAATATGTCCCGGAAAATACATTAAATCCCCCGGCTTCATGCACTCATACGGTATCTGTCTCACAGGAAATCCCGGCTTTAACACCGCATCGCGATAGATATATATTCCGTTTAACATATATGCCATCGAGGTAAGCCCCGAACAGTCTATGCCAAGTGGCGTCTTTCCTCCCCATCTGTACTGCACTCCAAGATAGGAGGCCGCCGTTCTGACAAGACTCTCCCTAAGCTTCTCCTCGTCAAGCCGTGCAATCTGCTCTTCATCAAGCGGCGCAGCATATTCTTCCACACATGATCCCGGGATATATCCGCACCTTCCGTCGTACAGTCTCACGCGCACATATTGATTGTCCGGACATTTTTCCTTCTCATCCTTCTTTTCCTTTTCGATATCAAGGCACATCAGCTGAGCACCTCTCGTGACCGACATAAGCCGCACCGAAGCCACGAACGGCTCTGATAGAATGTCAACAACCGCTTTTTTTACCTGAACAGACTCATACTTCGTCCCTTGAATATCTTGTATATTTCCTTCATCGCATCCGCGTGCACAGTCATCATATAAGATGACATCATTGCACTTTACATACCCCTCATAACCGTAATCAGTTCTTATCCTGACAAACGCTCCCGCCCTGTCACAGCACTCTCCGATAACCTCAAAGCCTTGCCCGTACAAGCCCTCATCCGCTATCGCGGACTTTACCACGCCCTCCTCGGCACACTTTATCTCGAACGGAATCTCATATATGCACGCATACGCACTGTTAAATACACCTCTCATGATTACCCCCCTTAATTTATATCTTATGTAATTCCTTGTATTTATTGCCACTTTTCAACCATGTTTTACCGAATTACAACCGGCAGAAAAAACAGCCACAGAGGTCCGGTTTTGCATCTGTGGCAGGCATTTATAAAATGTATATATGAAAAGCGGTCCGCACCCGTTTTATGCCGAGTGTGAACCGCCCATCTGATTTACGATTATACTGTCGTATTCTCTTTACACTGTTACTTTCTCTTTACCTCGATACGCAAATCATATCTCAAAATGCTTGTTCCGAATTACTTCTTTCTCTTCAAAACACATACGCCTGCCGCGCCGCATGCCCCATGCCCATTTCAAATTTTACAGCTTTAATTCTATATGTAAAATGGACGGTTACCGTATTACTATATTACAGCTTGTATGAGACAGGCTTTAGGAATTATTGAGTTTATTACACAGGTAATCTGTGCTATAGTTTTGATAAAAATAAGTCACATGTCAATCTGAACAAAATCAAAGGAGTGTAGATTATGATAACAAACCCATGTAATCCTCATGCGATAAATGAAGTGAAAAATGTTATTGAATATCTTGGCGAAATAGAAGGCAAAGGCATTATTACAGGTCAGCATACACAGACCATGGAACAGGAAGAATTATTAAAAATACAGAAGGTAACAGGAAAACTGCCCGCATTGTGCGGCTTCGAGCTGCTTTCATATTCACCTAACATTAAGCTTGAAACGGCAAGCGTCGCATGTGTAACGGAGGTAATGCAGAACAGAGGAACCTTAAATAAAGCATGGGAGTGGGCACAAAAAGGCGGGCTGATTACCTTTACATGGCATTGGTTTTCACCTCTTGGAGGCAGAGATAAGTCCTTTTATTCAGAAAATACGGATTTTAATGCAGAACGTGCATTGCTTGAAGATACACCTGAACATATTGCCATGTGTAATGATTTGGATTATATGGCATCACTATTGCAGCCTTTTTGCGAGAAAAATATTCCGATTCTATGGAGACCTTTTCATGAATCTGAAGGAGCATGGTTTTGGTGGGGTGCCAAAGGTACCGATACAGCCAGAGAGCTGTACAGATTTATGTATCACTATTATACGGAAAAATATCAGCTTGATAATTTGATTTGGGTATGGAATTCCCCATTGGCAGAGGGGTATGTGGGAGATAACTATTGTGATATAATTTCAAGAGACATTTATCCACCTGCTTATGCTTATGGAGATTTTAAAAGCGAGTATGATGACTTGAAAAATATTACGGCTGCACATAAGGGAGCTGCTTTGGCGGAAAGCGGCATATTACCGAATGTCAAAAAGTTAGCAGACACCAAGGTACCATGGTTATGGTATATGATTTGGAGTGGAGCTTTTGTGCTGACAGAAAATTATAATGAGTATGTTGTATTAAAAGAATTATATTACCATGATTATGCCATTACTTTGGACAAATTACCAAAATTATATTAAAATCGTTAAAAGAAAATCTCTCAAAGAATTGTTTACTTTTTTGTTTTGACGCGTTAAAATACGATATAAATATATATTTACGGAGGTTAAATTTATGAAATTAGTTAATACGCCGGATGCTCCGGCAGCAATCGGTCCTTATTCACAGGGTTTTATCACCAATGGCTTCTTCTACTCATCAGGACAGGTTCCTCTTGATCCTGCAACGGGTGCAGTTGTCGGAACAACCATCGAGGAGCAGACCGAGCAGGTTATGAAGAACCTCGGCGCACTCTTAAAAGCAGCAGGGGTTTCCTACGAGAATGTTGTCAAGACAACCTGTTTCCTTGCCGATATGGGTGATTTCGGAAAGTTCAATGAGATTTACGCTAAGTACTTCACTGGTAAGCCTGCCCGCTCCTGCGTTGCAGTAAAGACACTTCCTAAGAATGTGTTATGCGAGGTTGAGGTTATAGCTGAGGTATAAGCTCATTCTGGAATAAAGAATGTGCCACGGCACATTCTCGCGCCTGCGGCGGTCGCTTGCGACATCCGCATTGTACGCCGCAGTGCGCATCCCCGCGGAGCGTTTTATTTTTTATTCCGCTATCAGCACCCTTTTGCCCTCAAATGCAAAGCCGTAGTGCCTTATTCGCTCCTTTGCGATACCACGGGTTATAAGCTCGGCATCGTAGTTTTTCTCCTCTATCTGCCTGAGTGCAGACTGCGCGGTGTCCTCAAGAGTTCTCTCATCGCACGCATCAAACACCTTAAATTCAAGTACAATGGCATTATATTTTGCGGCATCCTTCTTTGGAATGAGCATCACATCATATCTGCCATATCCGCTCTCGCGGTTCGATTTAATCTCGTATATGTCACGCAGTTCAACCAGCAGCCCCAGAACAAAACCATGGTAGAACTTCTCAGGCTGTGAACGCTCCGACGGGTGCACTCCCGTGTCAAAACTGCTAAATGTCGACATTGCAACATCGTTCATGAACACATTCATTTCTTTGATACTGCCATTTATGAGTGCTTTGACAAATTCATTATAATTGGAATCATTGCCATTAAACCATCCCTTAAACATATTATAAAACATGCTTCTGGTTTCAAGGTTGGTTATCGACAGGTGATACCATGCCTTCATAAGCTCTCCTCTATACTCGACCGAATCCGGCTTTAAGCAGCCACTTGCCATAAGCAGGCTCCATATAGCACTCTTATCCTTTCCAAGCTGGCTGAAAACTATCTGCTCATCAAAGCTTACAACAATATCCCTTCCGCTTATCAAGTCCTCCATCATCGGTTTAATCTCGGACGGAGCTGTCTGTATAAGTCTGCTCACAAGGCTGTTGGAGCTGGTCAATGCCCAGTAATGTCTTAATTTTCTTTCCTTCAAAAAATTCGTAATCGACCAAGGATTATATTTTTCTTACATCTTCACTCTGTACCTCTGTTTTTTGAACATTCTTCTTTAATAATTCCATGTAAACCTCTTTTCCGTGCGCTTTTTGGTACCTCGTATGGTTAATGTCGTTTTTGTACTACAGGCTCAACTTTCCCTCAAGCTCCGCATAGTCAACCGTCTTTACCGTGCCGTTCTTAAACTCAAGCCTTACAGGTCCGAAGCACCCGCACTGCTGTGCGTCGGTGTAGCTTATGTTCTTAAGCGGGAACAGCTCATCCTCCGTGAAATCCTCATGACTCTCCTTTGTAAGCACCTGTGAAATCATGATATACTTCTCATGTCCGCCGTACTGCTTGTTTCTCTTAGCACCCGCGTAGACAACTATGGATTTCTCGGAATCAGGATTGCTTCCCGTGCTGTTTACGAGGTCAATGAAATCCCAGCCGTCATAGATTGTCATGGCAAGCTGCTTTTCGTTACCGCAGGCGTCCTTACCCTTTAATATAACTGCCTGTGCGTGCTTTCCGAGAAGCTCCTCACTGCTCTCACGCTTTACGATTTCGGTTCCGTTGTCAGGGAAACCGTATGCTCCGAGTGTGAGCTCGACAGGATGTCTGTGAAGCTTTAACTTATCCACGCGCATGATTCCGTACCCAACAGGGAAATCCGCCAGATACATTCCCTGTATCCAGTGCATTTCGACATCCAGGCGGTAGTCAAAAAACTGTCTCCTATAGAGTACTCCGTCCCTTAGCCCGCTCCAGAAGGTCGCATTTGCAAGCGATAAGCTTCCGCTTGTCACATCACGGAGCACATACTGCTGTGACTCAACCATATTCTCCGACACCTTAAAAAGCTCCGTATCCTTCTCGCTGAACTTCGGTGCTGCCTCCCAAGGATACTTTGTGTTGAATGAAAGCTTTGCGTAGTTCCACAGTCCATGCTTGTCTCCGATATTTTTCACTATTTTTCCCGAGCGCAGAATCGTCTCCCCGCTCGATTTGTGGTTGGTAAAGCAGAGCGCCGGTCCGTCAAGTGCCGTCTCCTTTACCTCACCCTCTTTTAATCTTTCCCAGCTTCCGTTGTTCTCCTTTGCTGTCCAGAACGGATGGTCATCCGGAAGGTGCAGGCACATAAAAGCCTTGCCAAGCCAGAACGGTGATTCCGCGCAGGAGTAACCCTGAACAAGCGGTGCGAACTGTCCGTAGAAGCCGAGTGTAGGTATTCCGTCCCACAGGAAATCATCTCTGCCGAGGAACTGCATGAGCGAGCCGGACATAATACGTCTTGAAAGCCCTGCATCCGCGGTAGAATTCTTAAGAAGCATGTTCCCGTCGAATGAGCTTGTTGCTGCGAATCGGTATATATTGCTTCTGCCCCACATGTTCGTGAAGCCATCCGCGTCGAAGAAATCCGCATAAGTCTCCATGAGCTTGTTGGAATTTTTCTCGAACTGTTCTGCTATATAAGGCTCATTCTCGTACCCATACCACATATTCCACAGAGGTGCATAGAAATTGAAAGCCCAGCATGAGTAATAGTCAAAGCTCTGACCGTCCCTGTACCAGCCGTCTCCCACATAGTACTCTAATACAGCCTGTGCATGATCAGCCATAATCTCCCTGTCAATCTTATAGCCGTTCATATTTAAGAAAGCCATGTCGAGCATGTTGAAAAGTCTCCAGTTCTGTGGCACTGTTGCGTTTCTCGCATAGCTGTCAAGAAATTCCGCAATCTTGTCCTTCTCAGCCTTGGTGTATGTATCCCATATCTGTTCTTTGCAGGCCCACAGGCATATTACAAGTGCACATGTCTCAACTGTCTGCTGAAAAGTCCTGAAGCAGTCTGAGTTCGTGCTCTCCTTGATTTCATAGTAGCTTCCCACATACGAAGGATGTCCCTTCGTGCATATATCAAGGATCTGCTGCTTATAGTAATCCGCAATCTTATAACCGTTGAGTGTAAGCTCAGGAATATTGTGAATTACAGGTGCGGCAATGAACATGGAACGTGTCAGACCCTCGAATATCTCCGCTTTCACCTCAGCCGCCTTCGTCTTTTCATCCGAATAATAATGCGGGTATGTTATCTGTGTCTCTTTCCTCGGCATCACAACGGGACTGTCAAATGTCTTAATATGCTTAAAAATTCCGTCAAGCATATACACTCCCGCCTCAAGCCAGCTCTTCTTTGTAAGTCCTGTATAAGGGCTAAGTGAAAAATCAGTATTTTTCGGTACAAACCTTCCCATAAGAAATCCCTCCTGATTAAATGCCTCTTCTCTCCGCACTCTCAAGTGTATGCTTTAAAAGCACCGATGTCGTTACCGTTCCGACTCCGCCCGGAACAGGAGTGATTGCCGCAACATGCTCCGCAACATCGTCATAATCCACATCACCGCACATGGCTCCATCAACAAAATTGATACCCACATCGACAACAATCTGGTCAGGATTCGTAAAATCCCTCTTGATCATCTTCGCACTTCCGGCACATGCCACAAGAATATCCGCTCTCTTACATTCCTCCGCGATATTCTTCGTTCTCGTGTGACATACCGTGACAGTGGCATTCCTTCCGAGCATCAGCATCGCGAGCGGCTTGCCGACAACAAGGCTTCTTCCTACAATGACAACCTTTTTTCCTGTCAAATCAATCTTATTGTGCTCTAAAAGTTCCATAACAGCCTGTGCCGTGCAAGGTGCGTAACCCGTCTTATCACCCGCAAAAACCTTGGCTGCATTCGCCATGCTTATACTGTCCACATCCTTGTCCGGTCTTATAATTTTCTTAAGCCTGTTATCATCTAACTGCTTTGGAAGCGGTCTGAACACCAAAATCCCGTGAACCTTCTCATCCTCGTTCAATCTGCGAATTGTCTCCTCAAATGATTCCTCGTCAATATCAATCGGAAGCTTTATAACCTCGACATCCGCCTCCACGGTTCCAAACCGCTTCATTATCCCCTTCTCGTAGGCAATATCATCCTCCCTCTCACCTACTCTTACCACCGCAAGCTTCGGATATACACCTCTCTCCTTTAACGCTGCCACACGGCTCTTAAACTCCTCTGCCATAGCCTTGACGGCAGGCATTCCTCTGTATTCCACCATAATAAACATAAACCTCACATTTTATATATTTACAGCCCCATCTTACCGAATACAACATCATATACCTTATCGCACATATCCCTGCATCTTCTCTGATATGCCATTGTAATTTCATTGAGTTCATCCGCATAATCACGTTTCTTCATCAGTCCTGTGTTAGCATACACGTTCATTGCTGCCCCGTCTGCTGCCGCACGACATGCTGCAGCTGCAACTCCCACATCACTGAGTGCAAGTCTTGAACCCTTCACGGTAAGCTCATCAAGAACCGACAGAAGCTTGTCACATTCCTTTAAAATCTCAAACGGTGTCTGTGCCGCAACCGCAAGTGCCTGTTCTAAAACCGCTTCTCTTTCCGGAGAATCCTTAGGAATAGCGTAAGCTCTCGAAAGAGGAAGGAATCCTTCAGCATCCTTGTCAATCAATGCAAGAAATACCTTAATCTCAAAATTCATATTTTTTATTATGTGCTCAATATCATCCTGATACTCTGCATATTTTTTCTTGCCCGACGTAAGACCGGCAACCATAGATGCAAGTGCAGCCGCAACAGCTCCGATAAGTGCGCTCGCTCCTCCGCCTCCCGGTGTCGGTTCTTTTGTTGAAAGCTTTTCAATAAAATCGTATGTGCTGTCCATCATATATCCTCAATGTATTTATTATTAAAAAACGTCCTACTCTGGAACGAAGTTTCCTATTACACAAGAATATTCTCAATCCTTGCAAGCTCCTCGGCAGTAAATGGTGCCGCATTCACTATACGACAGTTTTCCGTAATCTGTGAAGGCTTAGAAGCTCCTATAAGAACACTCGTAACCTCTCCGTCACGCAAATCCCATGAAAGCGCCATCTGTGCAAGAGACTGACCTCTGCCTGCCGCTATCTCATTGAGTGCTGAAATCTTTGCAAGCGTCTCCTCATTGATTGCATTCTCCTTTAGGAATCTTCCGTCGGTTCTTATTCTGCTGTCCTCAGGTATTCCATGGAGATACTTATCGGTTAAAAGTCCCTGTGCAAGAGGACAGAAGGCTATGATTCCGATACCGTTTGCCGCCGCATAAGACTTAAGTCCGTCCTCCTCAATGTCTCTCACAAACATTGAATACTTTCTCTGGTTAATTATGAAAGGTGTCTTAAGCTCTGTCAGTATCTTCACCGCCTGCTCTGTCTGCACTTTATTGTAATTGGAAATTCCGACATAGAGTGCCTTACCGCTCTTTACTATGGAATCAAGTGCAAGCATAGTCTCCTCAAGCGGTGTCTCCGGATCCGGTCTGTGATGATAGAATATATCGACATAGTCAAGTCCCATTCTCTTAAGACTCTGGTCAAGGCTCGCAATGAGGTATTTTCTTGAACCCCAGTTGCCGTAAGGTCCATCCCACATTTCGTAACCTGCCTTCGTGGAAACCACAAGCTCATCTCTGTATGCTCCAAGTCCGTCCTTTAGGACCCTTCCAAAATTTTCCTCGGCACTGCCCGGAATCGGTCCATAATTGTTTGCAAGGTCAAAATGTGTAATTCCATTGTCAAATGCCGTCTCACATAATGCCTTCATATTGTCGAACGATGCATTACTGCCAAAATTATGCCATAAACCAAGCGAAACCATCGGAAGCTTAAGACCGCTCTTACCGCATCTTACATACTTCATCTTCTCATATCTGTCCGTTGCTGCAATATACATAAATATAACCCTCCGAATTTTTTATTTAACAATACCACAAAAAGCCAAAAAAAGCAACAAAACAGACCGCCGTATCCACCACAAAATGCAGATACAGCGGTCTTAATTTTATTCCATATCGAGAAGCTCCTGATAGAACTTCGAATAATCCGTTCTGCCCTCCTTGATGCACTTGATAGCCGATGAAGGATGGCTGTTAAGTACCCCTGTCAAAAGATACGGAAGGTCGAATCCCCACTTATCAGGACCTTCCTTCAGCTTGTTCATGTGCTTCTCAACGAAGTTCATAACCGGAAGGAGATTGTACTTAGGATTTCTTAGGAAGGATAAAAGCTGCTCCATATAGCAGTTGCCCGCACCTCTTCCCATACCGCTCATTGTGGCATCAAGATAACTTGCTCCGTTGATTGCCGCCTCAATGGTGTTGGCAAATGCAAGCTGCTGATTGTTATGTGCATGAACACCAATCTTCTTGCCGTACTTAGCTGCCGCTGCCATATATCTCGCGGTCAATCTTCTGACCTGCTCAGGATAGAAGGCTCCAAAGCTGTCCACAAGGTAAATGCAGTCCGCATCCGACTGTGCGAGAAGTTCAAGTCCGTTGTCAAGATTCTCGTCATCAACCTTAGATACAGCCATAAGATTAACCGTAACCTCATATCCCTTCTCCTTGGCATCGCTTATCATATCGATTGCGGTAGGTATCTGGTGGATATATGTCGCGACACGAATCATGTCGATTACGCTGTCCTCCTTGTTGATAATGTCCCTCTTGTAATCCGTTCTTCCGACATCAGCCATGACACATATCTTAAGATCAGTATCATTATCGCCCACTATCTCGCGAATATCATCCTCATTGGAGAACTTCCACTTTCCGAAATCCTTCGGGTCAAATATATCCTTGGAAGCCTTATAGCCAAACTCCATATAGTCTACGCCTGCCGCAATATTGGTTTTATATAAATCCTTGACAAATTCCGTTGTAAAACCGAAATTGTTGACAAGTCCTCCGTCCCTCAATGTTGCATCAACGACCTTAATGTCAGGTCTGTAGGACACGATTGTTCCAAATGTATTATCCATCTTTTTCACTCCTGTATCTGTGTATTTCTTATGCTTCTTAACTATTCGCTTTAAAGCGTTACGCTTTAAACTGGTGAAGCACTCTATAAATATACACAAATAATAACTATTTGTCAACTTATATTTTCAGCCTGTCGTTAATGTCCGCCAATCCGACATACATTATTCATGCTTCATCGGTGTGAAGACTCTGCTGCTATGCACATCAGCTCCTTCTGTAACTGCTTTTGCCTTCTCCTGTGCTTCCTCACAGAAAATCTGCTGTGCTTCAACCTGCGGCATATCCGGAGCATTATTTATTTTCCTGTATGAACCGTCAGGCTGCATGAGCTGTGCCTTCACATTGTCGGCAAGCTGCACGTCAAGGATATGCTTAACCTCCTTCTTAAGTCGCGCATCCTCAACCGGGAACATAATTTCGACACGTCTGTCAAGATTTCTTGACATCCAGTCGGCACTTGCCATATATATTTCAGGATTCCCTCCGTTCTCAAAGTAGAATATTCTGCTGTGCTCAAGGAATGTTCCGACTATCGAGCGCACGGTTATATTCTCGCTCACGCCATCAAGCTGTGGTATCAGACAGCATATACCTCTCACGATAAGTTCAATCTTAACACCTGCTTTTGATGCCTTGTACATAAGCTCTATTATATCCTTATCGCACACGGAGTTCATCTTGGCTATTATGTGCGCATTCTGTCCGTCCTTCGCACGTTCTATCTCCCTCTCGACGAGATAGTGGAAGCGCTCCCTAAGCCACAACGGAGCAAGTGAGAGCTTATTCCAGCCGACAGGCTCGGAATATCCTGAGAGCATGTTAAATACAGCAGTTGCATCCTCACCGATGGCAGGAGAGCATGTAAAAAGTCCCATATCACAGTAGAGCTTGGCTGTCGAATCATTGTAATTTCCCGTTCCGAGGTGGACATATCGTCTTATTCCGTCCTCCTCACGCCTTACTGCAAGTGTTATCTTGCTGTGAGTCTTCAGACCTACAAGTCCGTATATTACATGGCAGCCCGCCTGCTCAAGCTTTTTTGCCCAGATAATATTGTTCTCCTCGTCGAACCTTGCCTTAAGCTCAACAAGAACCGACACCTGCTTGCCGTTCTCCGCTGCCGCAGCAAGTGCCGCAACAATAGGCGAATTACCGCTCACACGGTAGAGCGTCTGCTTAATTGCGAGCACCGCCGGATCCTTCGCCGCCTGTCTTACGAAGTCCACCACCGGGTCAAAGGTCTGGTACGGATGATGCAGGAGAATGTCACCTTCCCGTATCGCCTCGAATATGTTCCTTCCATCCATCAGCTCAGGCACAGGTGCAGGAGTGTACTTAGGTGTCTTAAGATGTTCATATCCGAAGCTCCCGTACATCTTCATAAGGAATGTAAGGTCGAGCGGTCCGTCTATCCTGTATATGTCACTGTCCGTTATGTCAAGCTCACTTTTTAACTTCTTAAGGAGCTGCTTGTCAATATTTCCCTGAACCTCTAATCTGATTGTCTGTCCCCACTGTCTCTTTTTGAGCTGTTTTTCAATCTCCTTTAACAGATCCTCCGCATCCTCCTCATCGATTGAAAAATCAGCATTACGCATAATACGATAAGGATAGGCGCATAAAATATCATAATTTAAGAAGAGCTTATCAATGTTTCTCTCAATTATCTCCTCAAGCAGAATCACAATATCCCCGTCACCGCCCGGAAGCCTGACAAATCTCGGAAGCACCGAAGGGACCTGAACGGTGGCAAATTCAGTCTCCTCATCATCTCCGTTCTTTTTTTTCAGCAGTGCAGCAATGTTGAGCGTCTTATTCCTTATAAGCGGAAACGGTCTTGAAGAATCGACTGCCATAGGCGTAAGTACAGGATAGACCTCCTCATGAAAATACTTATCCACGAACTCAGCCTGTTCATCAGTCAAATTCTCATGGCTTGCAATGATATGAAAACCCTGATTGTCGAGTGCCGGCACCAATTCGTTGTTGTATATGGCATACTGTCTTTTTACGAACGCATGAGTGCGCTCATCAAGAGCTTCAAGCTGTTCCCTGGCCGTCATTCCCGCTATGTCCTTCTTGGTATACCCGGCATTCACCATATCCTTTAATGAAGCCACTCTTACCATGAAAAATTCATCAAGGTTTGATGCCGTTATGCTTAGGAATTTAAGTCGTTCAAAAAGCGGATTATCCTCATTTTCAGTCTCACCGAGCACCCTCGTGTCAAATTCAAGCCAGCTTAGCTCTCTGTTAATAAACATCTTGCTATTATTTCCCATATCTCCTCACTCCGGACTATTTAACCTTATCGCTTCTGCTTTATGACAGGCTTAAGTCCGTACACCTCCTCAAAAAATTCAACGCGCTCGGTAAAATACGCTTTCTCAAGTGTTATATCTTCAAATGTGTGTGCCGTTATCACAAGCATATTGTCCTTGACCGCAACCTCTATATCCTGAAACTTCTGTCTGTGTCCCCTGTCAAGCGAGTTGCTGACCCTTAAAATCGCTGTCAGCTTGGCAATCGTAAGGTAATCCTTGCGGTCAAAGCTCCACAGTGCATCGTCCGCATCGAACGCCATTGTGTTGTACTTTACGACATTTGCAATTATTTCCCTCTCCTTGTGCGAAAGTCCGATAATCTCCGTCGACATGATTATGCTGTATGAGCACTGCTCCGGATTCAGCATGTTGATATACTGTCCGCAATCATGAAGAATGCATGCTATCTCAAGCAGAAACCTCTCACGCTCTGAAAGACCATGATATTTTTTGATGCTGTCATATATCAAAAGTGCATTCTTCTCAACGAGACTCACATGCTCGCTTCTGATTGAATAACGCTTGGAGATTGTCTTTGCTGCCGCTAAAATATCCGCCTTAAAGTCATGCTTCAGCTCAAATTTCTTCGTATTCTGCGCATGTTCAACAGCCATACCGTCACACAGACTTACCTGTGGCATCCATATGTCCTCCGCCTGTGTAAAATCAAGCATTCTCATATAGACCATTGCACTCGGAAGAATAAGCTTTGCCTGATCCTCCTGAATGTCCATGAGCTTCGCAATTTTTTCCGTATTTTCGTGATATATCTTCTCAAAAAACTTTTTAAACTTATTCCTTGTCGTGTACTCTCCGTCATCAAAGAACTCTTTCATCCTCGCGTAGTACGGAACACAATCGCCCACAAATATTATATTATGAATCTTTTTGCGCTTTAAGAACAGCTCATTAAGCGTAACCATGTCGTTGTCGATGTATTCCTTCATTATATCCACATAATTGACAATATTCTGTGAGAGCACCGACATCATATTGCTTATTCTCACGGCACCAAGTCTTACATTTTGTGTTGTCACAAGAGTACCGTTGTCAAATATGGACACCTGTGCGCTTCCGGCTCCGACATCAACAAGTGCTGTCGATTTCTCAATAATCTTGTTGAACTTATCGTTCTTAGCCGCAAGAGCTTTATATATTATGAATCTTTGTTCCGAATTACTCAGAATCTCCACATCAAGCCCTGTTCTTACCTTGATTCTGTCAAGGACTCTGTAGGCATTCTTCGCCTCTCTCAGTGCACTTGTGGCAAAAGCCCTGTAATCATCAATACAGTAATCCTTCATTATCTCCGAAAATCCGTAGAGGATGTCACACATCTTCTCCACATCCTCAAAATCAACTTCCTTTGCCTCATATGTATTCTTTCCAAGTTCAAAATTATATCTTACATGGTCAATCTTCTTTATTCCGTTGTCCCTTGAAATCTCGTAAATCACCATCTCCATGCAGCTTGAACCGATGTCGATAGCGGCAAACGTTGAATAAGCCATCTTCCCTCATCTCCTTATTTATCACATATATGCACTAATCGCGTCCCTTATAATTTCCGAGCAGCTTAATGGCTATCGCTTCCTCCTCGATGCCTCTGAGTGCATTCTTAACCGCTGCATCGGATATATGCCCTCCGAAGTCGACATAGAACATGAACTCCCACTTTCTCTCACTTATAGGTCTTGACTCAATCTTAGTCATATTAAGACCGTTGAACATGAGATTGCTTAGTATCGAGTACAGACTTCCCGCTTCATGTGGAATCTCAAAGCATATACTTACCTTGTCGGCATCCTCCGTCACGATTCTGTTCTTAGAAACAATCACAAAACGCGTCGTGTTGACTCCGCTTGTATTGATATGCGATGCAAGAATCTCAAGTCCGTACAGCTTAGCTGCAGTCTCGCTCGCAATGGCAACCTGAGTACTGTCATTATCATCTAATATCTTTTTTGCGGCAACCGCCGTGTTGGGCGCACCGAGCTGCTGCCAGCCTTTATCCTCCAAAAACTTAGCACACTGCATAAGTCCCTGTGCATGCGAATACACTCTCTTTACCTTGGATATATCCGTTCCCGGAATACCGACGAGTGCATGCTCAATCTTTACTGTCTCCTCGGCAACAATGTAATTGTCATACTCCCTCAAAAGGTCGTAGGTGTCATTGATGATACCTGCCGTTGAATTGTCAAGCGGAAGCACGGCGTAATCAGCCTCACCGTTCTTTATGGCTTCCATGGCTGCCCTGAATGTCGGAACACATGAGCAGTCCGCATTCTCTCCAAAATACTTGAGCGTGGCTGCGTGGCTGTATGCCCCCGGAACCCCCTGATACACAACACGGCAGCCATCCTTTTTAAGTTCCTTAACCGCAACATGCGGTGCTGCCTTAGAGTGCTCGCCCGCCTCAAGTATTCCATACTGAAGCTTACGGCTCATCGCCATAATCTGCTTAAAAAGTTCATCTACACACTTTTTATCAAATTCATCCTCAACAAGAGCACAGAGTGTCTTAAGCTTCTCGTTCTCTCTCGTCTTGTCATAGACCGCCTTATTGTTGGCTATCTTGTATTCCGCAACGTCCTTGCTTATCTCCATTCGCTGCCTCATAAGCTCAACTATCTGTTTATCAATCACATCAAGCTTACTTCTTGATTCTGCTAAATCTATCACTCCGTATTCCTCCGATTCTCTTTTGCTTCGCAGCATACCTGTTTTCATTTTATTAATTGTATCATTGCCCTCAAATTTTAGCAATAGAACATTGCTAATGCTGTCTGAAATGTGTTAGAATAATGTGTAAAATGTATGTAACTATTCAGAGCCATGCAAAATTGCTTTCTGTTAATGCTTGCATTAATACAGAACAGCAATTTTATATGGCGAAGTAACCACATGAGCAAAAGTAAAGCTTCGCAGAAGCGATTTTGCGAATGGGGTTCTGAATAGTTACAATATCTAAAAAGGTTTTAGAGGGAGGTTTATATGAAAAAGGCATCACGCATAATAACAATTATTGTTATTGCCGCCGTAATCGTCGGCATAGGTGTAGCTTCATATATGAGCAGCAAGGTCAAGTATAATGACGATTCATATCTGGGAAACACGTCAGGAAATCTTATGAACAAGGGTATGTTCGCAGAGCACAACGGAAAGATATATTTTTCAAATCCTTACGACGGCGACAAGCTCTACTCAATGAACAGCGACTGCACGAATATTAAGAAATTATCAGATGATTCCGTATCGTACATAAACGTAACGGACAATTATGTTTTTTATGTGAGAAACAATTTCGACAAGGACAATGCCGGAATGATTTTCCGCGGACAGCTCTATGGTGTCATACGCTCTAAGCTGAACGGTAAAAATGCCAAGGCACTCACCGTAGACGTGATATCCACAATGGCACTTATCGGCAACCGTGTATACTACGGAAGTTATGATAACGGCAAAATTCAGACCATGTACACAACAATAGACAAGAAGGAGACTGCAGCGATAAAGAACACCCAGCTCCCTCTTTACAGCATCGACGACAATAAGCTGTACTATTCCGGTACTGACGGTGAACACAACATCCACTCCTACAATCTTGCAACGGGGTTTACGGATACGTTATTAGAGGGTAACACCTACCTCGCATCGGTGAACGATGACATCCTATACTACCTCGACATGGCAAACAATTATGCGCTCACGACCTATGACATGATAACCGGTGTGACAACCGTGCTCTATGACGACAGATGTATTAATTACAATATCTATGACGACGTAATCTTCTTTCAGACTGAGGATGGCAGCAATGCCCTTCACCGCATGAACACGGACGGCACCAATGACACTATCATTGCATCAGGCAATGCCGACAATATCAGCTGCACCTCACAGTACACATTCTTTACCTTCTACGGACAGAACATACTTTACCGCGTGCCTACACACGGCGGAACAACTGTTGAAGCATTTACATATACACCTAAGAAATAAATCAATCTTATATAATCCAGTTGAATGCAGCAGCGTTTGGCACGGCAAAAGCCGGAGTCTTATTCAGGCCCTGAATAAGACTCCGGCTTTTATCATGTTATTTTCATACGCTTATTGTATATTTTCCATGCGCTTCTGTGCATCGTCAAGCGATTTGTAGCCATATTGAAGAACCGTGTTCTCCATTATCATTTTGTTGAGATTCTTTCCTTCTTTATAAAGACCGATGACATATCTGCAATAGAGAATGAAGGTGTCCTTTGAGTAGGTGTCAAGCTCACCCCTGAGATAAGTCTCGGCGGAGGTATCATAAGGTGTGTCCTCCGAGGTGTGGATATAGCGGATCTGCCCCGCAAGCGCAGGATATTCATCCACGAACTCCTCGAGCCACCCGACCTGAATTGCTATTACCTGCTCGGCAATCGTCCTGCGCTCATCGTCTATGGCTTCAAGACTGTCCTTAAACTTCTCATACTCTAATGGTGCCGTGCTCTGCATCATTCTCGCATATTTTTCGGTGACAAGATTTCTTCCGTTTCGCTCACCCTCCCGTAGGTCGGCAAGATAGCTTCTTAAAAGCTCCTCGTTCCAAGCCATGAACTGGCTTCTTCTCATGAGCGTGAAGGTATTGTAATTATTCTGGCAGTCGGCCCTTCCGCCCTCATTTTTTGTCTCCTGAAACATCTCCCACTCGATTGATACAATGCTCTCTATCAGTTCACGCTTTCCATCGTCCGACGAGGTCTGCACATTCTCATAGCCCTGCATGATTGCATAGCCCTGAGTCTCCATGTAGGTGTCCGCGCTTCCCGATAAGCTCTGCATATTAAGAAGCCTGACAAGCTCAGCACAAATCGACTCGATGTTCTCCGACACACGCTTCTCATCGTGGCAGTCAAGCTCCGAAAGCTTTTTAAGACCGTCACATATTCTGTGAAGAACAGGCTCCTGCCTGCGCTCTGCCATACTCACAAGTGCTCTGTATGACCACTTATAGTATGGCATATATTCCCTGTAAACAAGAAAGCACAGTCTTATTACCTCCTGCATGAAGCCCGTGTAGGCGAACGCTGCCGCTACATAATCCTGTCTCTTCATGCACCTTCCGTAGTTGTACTGACCGTACTGTGCAATCTTTACTGCAGCCTCCGCCATCTTCGCATACCATAGCCTGTCCGGATAAAATTCGGCAAGTTGCTGTCTTGCCTCAGTGATTAAGCCCTCATCGTCCCTGAAAATCTCACCGTTTACCGCCGCTGCCGCCTGCTCCTCGCTAATCGCAGCCCACGCCGCTATGTCATCGCGCTCAGGCACCTTGCCGGTATCTATGTGTTCCCTCAAAAAATCACTTATCTTTATGACTCCTACTCTGCCGTGACCGTTCTTCGTCTCTACTCTCGCCTCAAAGCCAAAAAATCTCTTCGGAAGCTTGTCATACTCCTTGGCAAGCTTATCTCCAATCTCCTCGTAGACCGTATCGTCAACCCACAGACAGACGGAAGGTCCGAAGTCATGGTCTCTTGACAGCTCATCGTCAAAGCCAAAGCATTCGGAGCCGTAACCTGCAAGCCCGACGGCAATCCTTGTCTCATATTCGGGAAACTCCCTGTGAAGCATGTCCTTTACATAGACCTCATAGTATTCGCGTGCAAGAGTAAGCCCGCTTATCACGCCCTCACCCGCATCACAGCACATGTTCTCAAGCTTGTTATTAAGCTCACCTATTCTCCTTGCGATGGCATCGGCATCAGCAGTTCTGTCCGTGTCTGCAAGATTTTTGTACGCCTCAATGCAGTTCTCGCAGGTCGCACGGTAAGCACTATTGTTGTAGCCGTAGCTTCTCGCAAGCTCGGACAGAGCCTCCTCATAAGCTTCAACCGCCTTGGAATACTCACCCTTCTTCAGATTCAGGTCGCCGTAAGCCGAAAGTGCAGCACCATAGTGCGCATCCTTATATTTTCTGCCTTTGTCCCTCTCAAAAATCGCAAATGCCTTCATTAAATTATTCTCAGCGTCAACATATTCTCCGCTCCTGATGTACAAAAGCGAGAGGTTTACATAAGTTGTCGCCTCCTCGACCTCACAGTCGGGAAGCTTCCTTATTATCTCGAGTGCCTTAAAAAGTTCAGCCTTTGCACGCTCATAGTCGCCTGTCTCCGAATATAAAAGACTTATGTTGTTGTAGAGTGAGGCGTACCTGTAAGCGTCCTTGCAGCCCGACTCCTTTAACTCTCCTGCTGTCTGCTCGTACAGCTCCTTTGCCCGCTCGTAATTGCCCGCCGCGCGGTAAGCGGTGGCTGCGTTTAACACTATTGTGGCGTAGTTCTGTCCGTTAAGTCCCGCACCCTGTGCTATCGCCATTGCCCTGTCCGCAAGCATTGTCGACTCCTCATGTCTTCCCGTGACACGGTAGAGTCCCACAAGCTCACTCATAACCGTGAGAAGTGCCTGAGTGTCCTCAAGCTCCACCGCCTTTTTCATATTGTCAATGAGAAACTGCTCCGCCTCGTCCATTTTTTTGTCCGCCAAAAGCCCGTCAAGCTTTTGAAAAAATACATTGTAATCCATGTACCGCCTCCATAATCAATTTTTAACGCTTTTCCGGCGCAGTACATATTGTATCTTTCCCATGTACCTGCGCCCTACTCTGCGGTCTGAAGCTTAACCATCTTAGCATATATTCCGTTGTTCTTCATAAGTTCAGCAGGCGTACCCGTCTCGGCGACGTGACCGCCGTCTATTACGACAATCTTATCCGCACCCGAAACGGTACGCATCCTGTGTGCGATGATAATGACCGTCTTATTCTTAATGAGCCTTGAGATAGCCTCCTGAATAAATGTCTCATTCTCCGCATCAAGTGATGCTGTCGCCTCATCGAGAAGAATCACAGGCGCGTCCTTTAAAAGTGCTCTGGCGATGGAGATTCTCTGTCTCTCACCTCCCGATAAAGCCGAGCCGTTCTCGCCGATTACGGTGTTGTAGCCGTCAGGAAGCTTCGATATGAACTCGTCACACTGTGCCTCCTTTGCAGCCCTTATAACCTCCTCGTCGGCCGCATTCTTCTTACCTATTCTTATATTCTCCATGATAGTGTTATCAAAGAGAGTTACCTCCTGAAAAACTATGGAATATGCTGCAAGAAGCTTCTCAGGATCAACCTGTGAAATATCCTTGCCGCCAAGTCTTATCGTTCCGCCGTCGACGTCCCAGAATCTTGCCGCGAGCTTAGATACCGTGGACTTACCGCCGCCGGACGGTCCTATAAGTGCAGTGACTTCTCCCTGCTTTGCCGTAAAGCTTATATCTTTAAGTACATTCTCACTCTTATCGTATGAAAAGCTTACATTTGAGAAATCGATGTCGTAGGAGTCAACCTTCAGCTCATCCGTTCCCTTCTGTACAGGATAATCCGTAATCTCGTTCATTCTCTCGACGTTGATATCCTGCGAGATTACGGCAGCAAGATTCATAAGCGTTCCCTGCATCGGCTCATATATTCTCGACACGACAAGAATGAACATGAAAAATGTCATCACATCAAGCTTGCTCTCACAGAGCAGAATCGAGCCGGCAAGTGCAACCGTTCCTATCCCGAAACGGAGAATACACGACGCTGACACAACGAACACCGCCGTTCCAAGCTCCGCCTTAAAGCTCTCCTTCTCAAGTGCGTTAATCTTGCCTTTCAAACCTTCAAGATACTTATCCTCGGCGTTGTAGGACTTTAAATCCTTGACTGTCTCAAGATACTCCTGAAGTCCGTCCGCCTGTATGACAGCAACCTTTCTCTTCCTTCTTGAAATTCTTCTCTGGACGTTTCCCGAACAGCCAACGATGATGAGTGCGATGGGAAGCACCCACAGAGCAGCAAGTGCCATTCTCCAGTCAAAAAAGAAAAGGCTTACCGCAATCAGTACCGTTGAAATCATCGCCCCGAAAAACTGCGGCATTACATGTGAAAAATTGTGCTCAAGCACCGTACAGTCCCCGAGAATTGTCGATGTAAGGTCCGCAAGGTCCTTCTTTCCGAAGAATGAGAGCGGAAGTGTGCGAAGCTTCTCCGCTATGTTGATTCTTCTGTGCTCACTCTCCCTGTAGGTCGAAAAGAAAGAAGCGTTGTACTGCAGATAAAATACCAAACCAAATACAATTAAAATTATAACACATCCTATGATATATGTGTATCTGTGATTTGCCGGAACATTTCCGTTAATCATGTCGGCAGCAAGATAATACATGAGCGCAACGGGAACCATAAGCATTATGTTCTGCAATGTCGTAATCGCCGTACACTTTATAAAGTCAACCGCGCCCTGCTTAGTAAGCGCGTATCTTTTCATGAGCTTCTTTATCATACCGCTCCACCTACCTTCCATGTTACAGATTTTCTGTACTCATCCCACATCTTTTTGTAGCTGTTATCCTTCTCACCCGCCGCAAGAAGCTCCTCGTGGCTTCCCGACTGTGCAAGCCTGCCATCTTTAAGCACGAAGATTTCGTCCGCATCCTTCACGGTGGAAAGTCGGTGCGCAATCATGATGACCGTCTTATTTTTACCGATTTCATCGAACGCCTTCTGAACAAGGCTCTCGTTCTCAGGATCAGCAAAGGCTGTCGCCTCATCGAGAATTACAATCGGCGCGTCTTTAAGAAGTGCCCTCGCTATTGCGATACGCTGAGTCTCACCGCCAGACAGATATGTGCCGCGCGTTCCAAGCTCCGTGTCGATTCCCTTAGGGAGCTTAGCGATTATATCGTCGCACTGTGCAAGGTGCAGAGCTTTCTTTAGATCAGCGTCCGTCGCATCAGGCTTTGCAAGCTTTAAATTCTCCCTGATACTCATTTTTAACAGCTTGTTGTTCTGGAAAACGTAAGCAATCATGCCGTTAAGCTGCGACTTCGGAATATCCTTTATGTTGACTCCACCGATGCTTATGCTTCCCGAGTTGACATCGAAAAATCTTGCGATGAGTGCCGCCGTGGTACTCTTTCCACCTCCTGACGGTCCCACGAACGCCACATGCTTACCCTGCGGTATACTAAGTGAAATTCCCGACACCGCATTCCGCTCTGCTCCCTCGTATCTGAAACCCACGTTCTTAAGCTCAATAGAGTAATCTCTTACCTTCTTATCACCGTCATTCTCCTTAAGCGGCTCCATGTCCAGTATCGACTGCACTCTCGTGAGCGCGTCCTCAACGAGCATGTTGTTCTCACTCATGAACATCATCTTTGTGAAGGTTGTTGATATAATAGGAGTAAAAATAATATAAAACAGCAGATTTACGACAAACTTATCCGTCACGACTCCGCCTGCCGTCACGATAAGTGCTGCACAGGTGAGAAACGCAAACACACTGTTGATTGCAGTCTCAAACAAAACCATAGGTCTGCGGCATCTCTTCGTGTAAGATATACAAAACTTCGAGTAGCTGCTTATCGAATTGCGGAATTTCCTGAAGGTGAATACCGACTGACCGAAGGTCTTTACAACAGGCATTCCTCTGACATACTCGACAGCCTGGTTGTTCATGTCCTCAAGCGAATCCTGATAATGTCTCATATCCTCCGCCATCTTTTTTCCGAGCATTCCAGCCATATTGACAAACGCAAGCACGACAGGGATAAGACTCACAAGTCCTAACTTCCAGTCAAATATGAACAGCATGACTATGAGTGCGACAGGCGTAAGCATTGCGTTTGCCGTGTCGGGAAGCTGATGCGCAAGGTATGTCTCCGTCGCCTCCGCCGACTCTGCGATAATCTTTCTCATTCTGCCGCTTCCAAGGCTGTCAACCGCTCCCACGGGAAGCTTTTTTACATGGTTCAGTGCGGTGAGCTTCATGTTCGCCGCAACCCTGAAAGCCGCCCTGTGCGAAAAAAGAAGTGCCGCAAAGTATATGAGCATGCTCACAAGTGCCATGACAACCGCCATCACTCCGTTATGTACAATTCCGTCAGCCCTCGAAAAATCGGGCGACACTTCAATAACCTCTTTTATAATTTTCCACAGATAAATGAACGGAAACAGTGCAAGTACGGCACTGACCGCTGACATAATAACCGATGCATAGCTGAAGCCCTTATAGCTTTCCGCATACGTCATGAGCCGTGAGAAGGCTGATTCCTTCTTCGAGCTCTTTTCATTGCTCTCCTTCATGGTTATCCTCCTTAAAATAATTGTAGGCAGATAATTGTGCTACTACACATTGATACTGTACGTTGAACAAATTTAATGATTCACCACAGGCACGCTCTCGCTGCTCATCGCTGGTAACGGTACATAAGGTGTCAAAATACGCCACCTAAGTACCGACCGCTCTGAAGCACCTGTTTGCGAATTCATTAAATTTGTTCAACTATTCAATTTCCAAATATGAGTTTTTCAATTATCTTCCAAGCATAGTTATATTTATCAAACTTGTTGTAAGTTTGACTAAGTTATATTAGTGTTATCTAACATAACCTCAAATAAAAAGTTCCATATAGGAACCTTTATCTGCTTATTTATTTTTTACCTTCTGCTACATCATCCGTTCTGTTGATACCTCTCACTCGAAATACATATCAAAGAGCTGTCTCCAGCCGGCGGTGTAGAACTCGCGAAGCTGCTTTAAGTAGGTCTTAGCCTCACCGATATCATTTCTATGAATGAGAAGTTCAAAAAATGCCGAGAACATGCCGCTCACCAGTACATGCTCCAGCTTTTGGTCTATCTCCCTCACGTCATTGCCATTCGCACGCATAACCTGAACGAAATCGTGTGTCGCCTGAACCTCTATCTCTGACATCTCATGCACCATGTTCTCGTATCGCGTCCCCTTAGAGCAGGTGAGTATAAGCCTGAACTCATCCTCATTCTCATACATATAGTCGAGCATCTGCTCCAAGCAGTCGCCGCCGACCTTCCCCATGTTCTCCTGCTGTGCACCCGGCTCAAGCTTTTTAAAACCGTTCTGCGTCCTGACATACATATCCATAAGATACTCATACTGCTCTGACACCAGCGCGTCAAACAGCTTCTCCTTGCTGTCGTAGTAGCCATAGAATGCCCCCGTCGTCACACCCGCGCTCTTCACAATATTTCTGAGCGATGCCCCCTGAAAGCCCTTTTCAAGGAACTCCCTCTTTGCCGAGGCATGTATCCTCTCCAATGTCGTCATTTCACCATCCATGTACATTCCACTCCATAATAAGGCAAAAGGTAATATAGCAATGTTATATAACACTGTTATATCACCTTTTATACCTCATATATAAGCGTTTGTCAATATGTTTTTTAATACTACGCTTCGGGTGTCAAAACATGTTTGCACAACTTTAATATGTATGACATGTTATATTTATGCATATCACGACTTTGGGGAGAAGCTTAGTTATTCTTAGGACTCTGCTTACCGTACAGCCACAGACGGCATGAATGCCGGCTGAGTTGCAAACAGCCATGGATGGCTGATTTTGCAACGGTGGCGGAAGTAGAAAAAGCTTCACAGAGTCTTTAGAATAACTTGCTTCGTACAACGGAGCTGATATGTATAATTATAACATGGTATACACATGAAAATCAGAACAACAGGTTTTGACACCTGAATCTTTTTTATAAATATCCCTTGTAACGCTTCTAAATCCTTTTAACCCAGCCTCCACTTACAGATGTCCGTGTACTCCGTATTGTCCGACCCAATATGTCCGACCGCCTTTATCTCATTCATTCCATTTATAAGCCTGACATTGTTAACTATGAACACTCCGTTTCCCCTGCGCTCCATCTCTCCGACGCTCACTCCGTTTACATATAGCTCGACCTTATCACAGTTAGAGTACACCTTCACATAGGTGTCCTCGCTCTCCCTGTCGACATAGCGTGAGCTTGTGATATGGACGAACCTGTCCGCCTTATTCCAGTCAGCTTTGTACAGGTAAAAGCTGTCCTTGCGGATTTTTCTGTCACATGTGACAAGTCCCTTATCATTTAACGCAATCTGACCGCCCTCATTTCTAGAATCCACCGCAAAGTCAAAAAGCACCCATATAAATGTCGCCCACAGGCATTCATGTGTGTTGATATATTTAAGTGCCTGCTCGTGCATGATGCTCTGGTACTCCTCGGGATGCCACTGTCCCCATGCGAGCAGTCCGTTCTTCTCAAGCTCGGGATACAGCTCGTGCTGATTTACATTTGCACCCCAGCCGTACTCGGATATACCCATCGGTCTATTGTCAAATGAAGCCTTCCTGTCCATAAGCTGCTCAAAATTTCCGTCAAAATTCTTGTCGGGATACCAGCCCGGATATATATTCCACGCCGCAATATCGGATTTCCAGCCTATATTGTTGGTAAAATCCGCATAGTCTGCCGTTCCCTTCTGATTCATCGCATAGTCGCGGTTGATTGCCTGCGTCGTGTATCTTCCCGAACTGTCCTCTCCGTGTGCCAGCTCGTCAAGCTCATACACAAGCTGCTTGGCGTTCATGAAGCTGCTCGCGCTGTTTGCACCGTTGCCTATCTCATTTTGAAGTCCCCAGAAAATGACGGAAGGTCTGTTGTACTGCTGCCTCATGAGTTCAACAAGCTGCCTTTTTGTATTCTCCACGAACTCAGCCGACTCGCCGAGCGCGTTGACAAGCGGTATCTCCGTCCACAGAACTATTCCGTTCTCATCGCACAGGTCGTAAAAATAATCCGTGTGCGGATAATGGCACAATCTCACCGCATTTGCGCCGAGCTCCTTGATTATGGCTACATCCGCCTCATGCTCTGCCTCCGTGAGTGCATTTCCCATATCTTTATAGAACTGATGCCTGTTCACGCCTCTGAGCGGATGTGATTTGCCGTTTAAGAAAAAGCCCTTTTCACGGTCGACATAGAAATATCTGAAGCCAACCCTGTCGCTCACCTCATCCAGCACTTTATCACCATCGCTTATGTTGATCTTCACGGTGTACATATAGCCTGCATCTGCTGTGTGTATGCCTTCCGATTTATCACTGCCCGCACATATATCAGTTTCCCGCTCATAAGATATTCCCTGCCACAGATGAGGGTTAGCAACCTTAACCGTCCGCTCATACAATACTCTGCCATGCGCAGGAATATTTAGCTGTTCACTCACAGCTTTCGGGGCATTATCTCCCTCAATCACGGTTTTTACCATGACATTTCTTACGACATCGCTGTCATTTACAAGCTCTGTCCTGACATTAACCGTTCCGAGACCTTCAGGCGCCATCATGCTCCTGACATCGGGCGTTGTGAGAAAAAGCCCCGATGAGCCGTTGTTATCAAGGTCAAAATGAACTTTATCCACAACAACAAGAAAAACTCTTCTGTATATTCCACCGCACATATTAAAATCTGCGGATATCGGTGCAATCGCCTCATCATGTGAATTGTCAACCCTGACCGCAAGCACATTCTGTCCATGCACCAGATAATCGGTCACGTCAAACCTGAATGCCGTGTAGCCGCCCTTGTGCGTGAACGAATCTCCGCCGTTGTACGGCACATGAGTTCCGTTCACATACAAATCGGTCTTTTGATTTGATCCGTTAAACTCAAGGTATACCTTCTTTCCGTCGAATGCCCCGTCATAATCAAGCTTTTTCCTGTACCAGAAGGCGGTTCGCAGATAGTCGTTTCCGCCGTCCTCCGCATCCTTGATATTCCATGTATGCGGAATGTTCACCACTTTCCATCCGCCATCGTCAAACTCAATCCCCGTCACTTCATCATCCGTAAGAGCCTCTCCGCCGAAATGCCAGCCGTCACACATATCCCTAAGATACTTCCCGTCACGTCCGCTAGACGTGTATGCAGTATTTTCACCCATGATACTTTTCTCCTTTCGGTCATGCTTCTGTCAATAAAAATACCGCATATCGCCTCACTTCACAATGTAATAATCTACAAGAAAATGCAGTTTTTATCGTCTGCTTTTCTTAATCTCGCGTCTCTTTAGCGCAACCGCCTTTCGGTCAAAATTCCTAGCACTCTCATTTTTCAGACTCTTATAGAGCTCATATCTCTCCGCTGACAGTCTTCCGTCCGCTATCGCCGCCTTTATGGCACAGCCCGGCTCCGTCTCGTGCCTGCAATCGCTGAACTTACAGCAGCTCTCCAGCTCCGCAATATCCGCAAAGGTGTCATCAAGCCCTTCCTCGACATCACACATTCCAATCTCCCTCATGCCTGGTGTGTCGACAATAGTGACACCGTTAGGCAGTTCAAAGAGCTGTCTTGTCGTCGTGGTATGTCTTCCTCTCGAATCACTCTCTCTTACCGCACCTGTCTTCATAACCTCACTGCCTGAGATTGCGTTTATAAGCGTTGACTTTCCTACACCCGACGAGCCCATAAGTGCTATCGTCACTCCTGACCTGCAATATGTGAGAATGTCACTCATTCCCTCCTGCCTTACGGCACTCACGGCGTACACTCTGACATCCCCTGATGCCATTTTTACCTCGTCTATATAGTCCTTAACATTCTCACACAAATCTGCCTTGGTGAGCACCACTATCGGCACCGCGCCTCCGTTTAACGCAACCGCAATATATCTCATTATTCGATTTACGTTGAAGTTGTCATTTAACGAACTCACTATAAAGCAGTAGTCGACATTTGCCACCATCTCCTGCTCCAGGGAATTTTTCATGCTGTGGTCGCTCGGATACGGGCGCTTCAAAATGCTTCTTCTGTCACACACCCTCACAATCCTGCTCTCGCCCGACGGCCGGCAGTCGAACTCCACATAATCACCCACTATCGGGTACACCTCATTGCCGTAGTAGATGCTCCCCTTGCATTTTGCAAGAAACTCCCTTCCCTCAAAAAGAATGGTAAACATATTCTTCTGCACATTGCAGATACGTCCCACGCATCTGTAATTCGGGATATTGCTATCATTTTCGTCGATGCTGTTTTCTCTGATATTACCGCTGATGTTATCACTGTTAAAATTCATATTTTTCTGCATTTTTTTAGTCCTCTCTGATTCATAATCATAATCTGCGGTACATGACTATCTCTCATTTCGGACTACCTCGGCACACCCATGTACCGCTCACAAACACATCATTTTCCTTACATATAGACACAAAAAGACCGTAGCAAAATGCCACGGTCAATAAGCTCAATAATTTGACTTAAATGTTAAAATATCGTCTGATTGACAACATAAAACAGCTATTAATAATCAGACCTCTTCATAAACCGAGGTAATCACACAATATTCAATTACAATCTCCATCTCTGCATTTCTCATAATGAACTACCTCGCTTTCTTAAAATGTTGCGAAAGAACTGTTTTGCAATTCTTTCAATTCTATGTTACAGGCTGATTATATTGCCGCAATGCCTGTCTTGTCAAGTATTAAATACACCACGCCGCATAAAGAGGAACCGATTTTATTCCGTTTTCCATTCCGAAATTCTTTGCGGAAACTCTCACCGACTGCGCTATATCATACTTCTTTTTAAATATTTCAAGACTTTTTGCCCTTACATGAACGTTGGCTTTACACTCAATCGGCAGAATACCGTTTCCATACATTATGACAAAATCAAGCTCCGCCGTAGAATTAGATTCCCAGTAATAGAGATTGTGCTCTCTGCACGCCAACTGCACCGCAAGATAATTTTCCGTGACAGCCCCCTTCGCCTCGCCGCCAAAATTAATGTCAGAAAGAATTGTCTCCACAGGTATCATCGCCTTTGCCGCCAAAAGCCCGACATCCGAGAAGTATATTTTAAAGCTCGTAATATCCTTGTAAAACTCAAGCAGAACCTTTCCCTCGTTTACCTTCTCACACTTTAAGACAACCCCCGCCTTGTAGAGCCAGTCTATTGAGCCCTCATATTCCCTGCTTCTTGCATTGCTTCCTATAAGCCTGTATTGAAATTTCTTATTTTCTCTTGCAAGCTGTGAAGGTATGCTGTTGTAGGTCGCCACATGCCTTACCGCTTCATTCTTGGTGGCATACTTAGCCATATCAGCCGTATAATTATTTATTATCTCCGCCTGCTTTACCCTCACCATTCTGTAGTCGTTCGTCTCCACATATTCCCTTACGACCTCAGGCATTCCACCGACCACAAGATAAGCCCTGTAAAGCTTAAGCGCCCTGCTATGAAGCTGTTCACTTAAAGGAGTGTCATCCCTGTACCCTGCCTCAATAATATCTGCCAGAGCTTCATTTTCCGTAGCCATGAGAAACTCATAAAAATCCATCGGATACATATTGATTGAATTGACCTTGCCCACGGGAAAAGAGTAATTTTCCCGCTCAAGTGCAACGCCCAAAAGGCTTCCCGCCGCAATGATATGATATTCGGGCGCCTGCTCATAAAAATATTTCAGTGATGTCAGTGCCTTAGGTGCCGCCTGAATCTCGTCAAAAATGATGAGCGTGTGTTCACTTATACGCCTTCCGAGAACCGCTCCAAGCTCCAAGACTATGCGCGACGGCTCAAGATTTCTGTCAAATATACTTTTGAGTTCCTCATTTGCCTCAAAATTAAAATAAGCATAATCAACATAATTATTTTTACCAAAACTTATTATTGAATATGTCTTTCCGACCTGTCTCGCCCCATACACGATAAGCGGCTTCCTATCCTTCTGATTCTTCCAATTCAATAAACCTGCTTCTATTCTTCGCTTCAAGATTACACCTCCATCACAACGGGTTTACCATCCTTTTGTACATAGTATAATCTATTTTCACATTTTAAGTCAATAAAATGTGTTACATCTTCACATTTTTCTTACTTATTATGTGAAATCAAGTTTTTCCACCTTTCAGGCGCAATACTCTCACTCGTCACAATACACTCCGGGTCAGGAGCAATGACATGCCTTACTACCTCGAAAATTCTCCGCGCGTCGCACAAAAGGCAGTCCGCATCCCCGAACTTAACCTGTCTTGCCGCTCCACAGTCAAGAAACGCCTGGTTAAGCTTCACAAAATCCTCGGATATATGCGGCTGTGAGGCATTGTAATGCTTTCTCACATACACCATGCGTGATTCGCCGTCAGGCATCACAATCTGAAGCCTCATCGGCATATCTGAGAGTCTGTTAGGCACATTCAATACTTCCTCGACGCTGTGGATATATGTATTGCGCTCATGTCCCACGCCGACAAGAAGTATTTTACCGCCGCAATCCTTCAGCCTGTCATAGCAGCCGCCCGGCGTACATGGCGTATTGCAGTATTCCTCACCTGCGAGGTACTCCGCTGCATTTCTTCCAAGACCTGCCATGCTGTGTGTAGGGTGCAACGAACGCACCACTCCATCTCTTTTCATGAACATGTTGGTTAGAAGCCCTACACACGACGGGGTGCTCTCAGGGTTATATACAGGTTCAGCATCGTTTACCGTTTTCCATGTATGCGTCGGAAGAAGCAGCAGACCGTCCACAAAGAATTCACTCCATGCGTCAAGCACCGTGTCCGCTCCGCCGTCTACCTGCCCTACAGCCTTCATCGACGAGTGAATAAGTATTGTTTCACCGCCGTTTAAGCCCATAGCCGCCAACTGCTTTTTTAAATCTTTTTTCGTGTACATATATCCCCTCCGCGGCTAACCTCACCTTTCATTCGTAAAAGCAGCCATCGTCTATACAATATAATTTTCAACAATCGTCATGTGATTTCCCATGCTCTTTTTGCTCTCATAGACACCGACATCTGCAACCTTGTAGAGCATGTCAAAATTCATGTCCTTCCTGTAAAATGCAGCACCGAGGCTGACACATACCGGCTCCTCCATAGGCTCAATATGCAGCTTCTCTATCTCTGCAAACAATCTGTCTATGACAAGCCTTGCATCCTCCTTGGTGTCTATATTCCTGAAATACATCGCAAATTCGTCACCGCCGAGGCGCATTGATATATCGTCCTCACGCTGCGCCCTTTTCATGGCACCCGCAATCGCAATCAGCACCTTGTCACCCACATCATGTCCGTATTTATCATTAACGCTCTTGAACTTATCCACATCGAGCAGACAGAACAGCCCCTTCTTTTCCCTCTCAAGAAGCTCTTTTATGCTCTTTTCCCCGAAGCCCCTGTTGTACAGGCTGGTCATGAGATCTGTCTGCGACAGGTACATAAGGTAATTCTCTTTTCTCTTCTCCTCGTCGATGCACTCGACGGTATACACGACATGGTAGAGCTTTCCGTCATTGTCATAATCAATTACAATAAATCTAGCCCTGCACCAGCCGTTAATCTTCCCCTTAAATACTATCGAAATATCATTTTTTCCCTTCAACCGCTCGTCGAGAGTGGACAGATTGACAAACTCTAACATCATATCAACCTGTTTTTCATCGGTTACATTTTTCATGACATTGTATGTCTTATTCTGTGCTCCCTCAATGTCCTTAGACCACATATCAATGTATTCGTTGGACTTAAACGGGTAAGCCGTGTCTGTTCTCAAATCGAATGTATATATTGAAATATACACGTTTGAGAGTGCCTTTAGCATCTGATAATATTCGTTGGTATATTCCATATTAAACCGCCTTTCTAATATGTATACTCAAAGTGCTGATAATCCTTCGTCGTGTTCCAGTCGCCGCCCCATGTGAAGCCATGCTCTGTGAACAGCTTATAGCACAGGTCATCATGATCTATCTTGTACTGAAAGTCCTGTGTCCTGTCCACATAAGCGACAGCGTCCTCCGGCATAACCGTCACACCGTCCTCAGCAGTCTTAACCTGCGGATTATAGAATGGGTTAATGTCAATCGCCAGTCCCTTTCCATGCTGTGATACAATGTCCGTTCCCTCTATCATCCTATAGTTGAACGCCGATGTATTGTTGTCCTCCATGGAAAGCTCATCGTCGCCGTCGTACTCATCAATCAGTGCTATCTTCTCAATCGGGTACTGTGCCTGATACAGCTCCCAAAATATCTCGACAATATCCTGCGCGATAACCTTATTTACAATAAGCTCACCCTCGCAGGTTCTTCCGCCGAAATCGACATACAGAACATGTACATATCTTAAATCATTTTTCTCGATTGTACAATCCTTAGGATAGCTTTTCCCCTGCATGTTTTTCCATATCTTATCCGGAATATCCTTTGCAAAAAAATTGACATTGTCTATGATTGCGGCATTGCTGTCTGTGCCGTCGTCATTCTTACTGTCCAAACTTGAACCTGAACCGTCCGATTCTGTATCTGACACATTCTCATTTGTTTGCGTCATCGTCGCATTGTCCGTCCCCGCATACTCCGTCCCGGTGTAGCCCGTTGTCGCACTTCCCAAATCTATTGTTCCGCTTGCAGGCTCGTCCGCCGTCCTTCCAAAGTACAGCATAGCTCCGAGCATGGCGAGCGGCACAAGAGATACGCCAAGGATGCCAAGCAGTATTTTTGTCATTTTATTCATAGGTGTCTCCTGCATTTGATAAGAATTAGTGTTAAAATTTACATGTTTTCATAGGAATCCATGTATTTTTTTACATTAATTCTCACTTAGTGCTCATCCACTACCTGGAAAATTATGAACTTTAAATAGTACGACTCATTCGCCGCCCACAATATCGGATGGTCAGGTCCCTGGGTGCGGAACTCCACCTGTCTTAAGCGCTTATGCACACTCTGAGCCGCCTCCTTGATGGTCTTGGTGAAAAGCTCCTGTGTCATGAAATGGGAGCATGAGCAGGTTGCAAGATAGCCTCCGTCCTTCACAAGCTTAAGTCCCTTCATGTTAATCTCCCTGTATCCCTTTATAGCATTCTTCGTAGCTTCGCGCGACTTCGTGAACGCAGGCGGGTCAAGAATTACAACGTCATACTTTTCCCCCTCCACCGCAAGACGAGGAAGCTCATCGAGCACGTTCGCACACTTAAAATGCACCGTGTCATCAAGTCCGTTGAGCTTTGCATTGGCTCTTGCCTGTTCAACCGCATACTCTGATATATCAAGTCCCGTGACCTCTGCTGCACCTGCAATACCGGCATTGAGCGCAAAGGTTCCCATATGTGTGAAGCAGTCAAGTACTCTCTTGCCCTTACAAAGCCTCTGTATTGCCAGCCTGTTGTACTTCTGGTCTAAGAAGAACCCCGTCTTCTGCCCGTTCACCACATCGACCATATAGTGAACACCGTTCTCAACAATCTCGACGTTTGTGTCGAACTCTTCACCTATGAAGCCCTTTACAATCTTAAGACCTTCCTTCTCGCGCTCCTTTGCGTCGCTTCTCTCATATACACCGCGGATATTGATTCCATCCTCACGAAGTATCTCCTTGAGGTCGTCAACGATTCTTTCCTTAAAGCGCTCTATTCCGAGTGTGAGTGCCTGAACGACAAGCACATCCTCATACTTATCAACTACGATTCCCGGCAGGAAATCAGCTTCACCGAATATCAACCGGCATGAGGAGGTATCAACCGTATCCTTCCTGTAATTCCACGCTGCCTTAACTCTGTTATAGATGAATTCATCATCAATGAGCTGGTTGGCATTCCTTGTCATCATTCTTATTCTTATCTTGGAATTCTGATTGATATAACCTCTTCCAAGTATGTATCCGTTAAATGCATGAACGGCAACTATATCTCCGTTCTTAAATGTTCCGCATATTGTATCTATCTCATTGTCATATATCCACAGACCGCCCTGTCCGAATTCTCTTCCTTCACCTTTTTTTAATGTAACTATTGACTCAGCCATATTTTCTCCATTTCATAATTTTTAACATAATTTTTCTGTTCTTTGTTAATAATATATCCGTCAACACACAAAATCAAGTAAATGCGAGGTTTCTTATGACAATGTTAAAGGATTTCCTTCTGTGCGGCTCGACCGGCTGGTGTATAGAAGTGTTTTGGACAGGACTTGGCTCTCTGGTGCACCACGATAAGACATTAAAAGGCAATTCATCTCTATTCATGTTCCCGATATACGGGATGGCGTTTATCTTCAGACCGTTAAGCCGTATATTAAAAGATTGCAGTGCCTTCATACGCGGACTCTGTTATGCCTCCTGCATAATTTCGACAGAATATCTCTCCGGCATATTTTTAAAGCACCACCATGCCTGTCCTTGGGATTACAGTGATGCCAAGCTCAACTATAAGGGTGTAATCCGGCTCGACTATTTTCCTCTCTGGTTCATAGTCGGCTTGCTGTACGAGAAGCTTCTCACCGCCGCATCGTCCTACAGAGCATAAAAACTGCCGTGCAATCGAAACAGCCTGATAGGGTGATTTCAATACAACACGGCAGTAAAACTATTCTGTCAAATATTATTCTTTAAAATACTTTCTAATAAAGCGGATACTTGTCAGTGAGACTCTTCACAAGCCTTACTGCCTCCTCCTTATTAGCTTCAGGGTTGGCTATTGCGAGAGAAATTGCCTCAGCAACGGTATCCATATCCTGCGGCTTAAATCCTCTGGTGGTTACGGCAGGTGTTCCAAGTCTTATACCACTTGTAACGAACGGTGAAGCCGGGTCATTAGGAATCGCATTCTTGTTACATGTAATATTGACGGAATCAAGAAGCTTCTCTGTAGCCTTACCTGTAACACCCTTGCTTATAAGATTGACAAGCATAAGATGATTATCCGTACCTCCGGATACAAGGTCAAATCCTCTGTCTGTCAGTCCCTTTGCAAGTGCCTGCGCATTATCAACAATGTTCTGCGCATATACCTTAAAGCTTGGCTCAAGTGCCTCCTTAAAACATACTGCCTTGGCAGCAATGACATGCATGAGAGGTCCGCCCTGTATTCCCGGGAAGATTGCCTTATTAAAATTGAACTTGTCGGCTGCCTCCTGATTGCAGAGAATCATACCGCCCCTTGGTCCCCTGAGAGTCTTATGTGTTGTTGTTGTAACTACATCAGCATAAGGAATAGGGCTCATGTGAAGTCCCGCCGCAACAAGCCCGGCAATATGTGCCATGTCTACCATAAGCACAGCACCGACCTCATCGGCTATCTCACGGAACTTCTTGAAATCTATGGCTCTTGCGTATGCACTCGCACCTGCAACAATAAGCTTTGGACGGCACTCCTTGGCAATCGCCATAACATTATCATAATCTATGTATCCATCTGCATTGACACCATAAGGCACAATATTAAAATACTTACCCGACATATTAACAGGACTTCCATGTGTAAGATGTCCTCCGTCTGCAAGGCTCATACCCATAACCGTATCACCCGGCTTAACAATGGCAAAGAATACCGCCATGTTAGCCTGTGCTCCTGAATGTGGCTGCACATTGACATAATCACATCCAAACAGCTTCTTGGCTCTCTCTATGGCAAGGTTCTCGACAACATCGACATACTGACATCCGCCGTAATATCTCTTACCCGGATATCCTTCTGCATACTTGTTAGTCAACGGGCTCCCCATAGCCGCCATGACTGCCTTGCTCACAAAGTTCTCAGAAGCAATAAGCTCAATGTGATCTCTCTGTCTTCCAAGCTCATCCGAAATTGCAGCAGCAATCTCCGGATCAAATTCCTTCACTTCTTCAAATGAATACATAGTCTGCCTCCGTTAAATGGTAAATTTATTGATTGCCTCAACAAGGTCCTCGGAATGAGTTATCAGTCCCTCGGACTCATTATTAAGCTTCTCCACTGCCTCTAACTGGCGTGATGCCGCATTATTAACCTCTGTAGCCGAGGAAGCCGTCTCCTCAGCAACAGCGGATATACTCTCTATAGCTGCAAGAGTATCCCTCTTTGCCACATCCATATCGTTGATTCCCTCAGATATCTTAGACAGATTATCTGCAAGTCCCGATACATGATTATCAATATCATGGAACACATCAATGGTGTTCTTAAGTGCCTCTTCCTGCGAACTTACAATCAGCTCTGCCTGCTTGGCAACCTCTACGGTATCAACTGTCTGCTTCTGAATCTTACCTACTATTTCTCTGATTTCATTTACGGAGTTAAGCGACTGTTCAGCAAGCTTTCTGATAGAATCCGCAACAACAGCAAATCCTCTTCCTGCATCTCCCGCTCTCGCTGCCTCAATCGAAGCATTGAGTGAGAGAAGGCTTGTCTGGTCAGCTATATCATTGATTGCTCCTATAATCTTTGCAATCGAACCGGATGCCGCATCAAGCTCCTGAATATTGGAAATTACCTCTGCCGTTACCTGAGTGGTTGCTTTCGCCTTATCCTTCAATTCCTCGATTGTGCCAAGTCCATTCGATACAATACCCTTGGTATTGTCGGCAATTTCCGCAATCTTATTCGTGTTATCCGTAACAATCTCAATCTTCTTAGAGAGGTCATCCATTCTCACAAGGCAGTTCTCGGCATCCTGTGCCTGCATGACAATACCCTGCTCAACCTCTGCGATAGATGAGGTTATGGACTTCGTCTCATCTAAGAGCACTCCTGAATTATCCGCAACACTCTCCGATGCATTGCCGACAGCCTTAGAGACAATATCGGCCTTATCAAGAAGTGCCCTGATATTGCCAATCATTCTGTTGGTACTGTTGCAGAGAATCATGAACTCATCCTTGCGTCTTGTCTTAATATTGACTGTCAAATCTCCCGTTGCAGCTTTCTCAAGTCCGTTCATAATCTTGCGGATTGTTGTACCGATGCTTGTGGAAAGCACAAGACCGATAAATATTACTATAAGTGCCGTTATGACAACCGTTACAGCCGTAATGACGGCAATCTGGTTTGCATCAGCAATAATATAAGCTCTCGGAACAAGCGTTGCCACCATAAAACCTTGTGCATCAAGCTTGTTGTAAATCAGGAGATACTGCTCGCCCTCATAATCAACATACTCGCTTCCCGACGGTTCTTCACTGTTCTTAATTATGTCATATACCGCCGTTCCCGTTATATATGCATTGTCAAGTATGTCCGATGTATCAGAACTCTTCCTGGAGCTCTTTGTCTCTGTCTCCTCGACAGCATCCTCAATCTCTGCCTCAACATTTTCCTCAACATGCTTGTATGAGAGTTCCCTTCCATCCGGAGTTATGAGAGCCACAATTGCACCATGACCAAGGTTAACATTGGTGATGGTATCTGCAATCTTATTATAGTCGACATCCACAACAACATATCCTACCTGTCTGTAGTATGTATTATATGCCTTTCTTATAACAGAAAATGCATATCCTGAAGTCTCCATAAGCGCATCCGCCTCTTCATGACGTCCGACCCACATAAAATCGTTCTCATCCACCTGCTTTGCAATATCGAGCTGCTTGAATGACTCATAAATATCATCCGGTGTATAAGAAACCGCTGTTGATACACCCTTACCATAATCAGCCGTAAACACCACATTCTTGATATACTTGTTGCCAAGCTTTCTCGACTCAATCTCATTCTTGAGTGTGGTGTATACCTTGCTCTCATTGTATGCATCATTAGAGTATGCACCGCCATAATACTCTCTTGCTATCGAAGATACCGCAATGTCATAAGATGACGTACGAATCGTCTCAATTACCATATCAAGATAATCCGCCGTGGTATCAACCGTCGTCTTCGCTGTGGCTTCATAGCTCGACGTAAGTGCCTCAGCCGACCTGCTGTAGGAAACAACGCCCAATACAATCATAAGCAGCACAGGAATGATAAATGCCGCTGTTATCTTGAATCTTATGCCGGAGAAGAAGCCTATTTTCTTCTTATCCGCTCTCTGTCCCTTGATTGCATCGACATCGTCACCAATCTCTTTCTTTGCCTTTCTGGTGCGCTCCTTAATGCTTTCACTAAACTCTGTGGCAAGGGCTTCCGCTTTCGCCACCGCATCATTGGCAATGCTTGCATTCTCGCTGTCTGTCTTCTCGACCTGTGCCATATCGACAGACTCACTCTCATTTGAATTTTTCTCCTGACCATCACTCGTCTCAGTCACGGAAGTGCTGTTTTCGTCAAATTCGTTCTCCGTTGAAGCATTTTCTGCAGCTGCTTCTGCGGAAGCATCCGGCTCTTCAACATTAACAGCCTTATCCTCAACCGTTTCAAACGCCTTGTCAAAGTCAAATTCTGTCTCTTCATTAAAATTTTTCTCGTTCATCATACCCCATCCTTCTCAAGATGCTATTTTATGGTAAAATTGTACTATATATCTGTGAAATATGCAATCTAAAGATTGAATTCTTCCATGTCGTAGTCTATGCTTGCCTGGCTCTGCTTAATGCTCTCAAGCAGACCATCATCATGAATTACATCCATAAAAGCAAGAAATACCTGCATATCATACTCCTTGATGTCCTCAATCATAATACTTATCGCATTATCAAAATCATAAGCCTCCCTGTAAGGTCTTTCGGATATGAGCGCGGCAAACGCATCCGCCACACGCATTATCCTTGCCCCAAGAGGTATCTGCTCAGCCTTGCGGTTATCAGGATAACCTGAACCGTCATAGTTCTCATGATGATACAAAACCGCGTCACAGATATAATCATTGTAGCCGTTCTTTTTAAGTATCTCGTATCCAAGCTTTGAGTGCATCCTCATATACTGGATTTCCTCAATCAGCATGCCATTGGAGTTACGTCCGTACAGATATGATGACAGGCGGAGCTTGCCTATATCATGAACCATCCCCGCAACTGCAAGGTTGTAGCACTCCTCATCCGATAATCCCAGCTTCTTTGCAGTCAGATACGTGAGATTGCTCACACATACACCATGCTTTATGCCATCTATCAGGTCGACTTCCAATATTGCCTTTGTCAACTCATCAACCATAAAAAAATCTTCTCTTTCTATCTATCATCTCATCGACATTCTCAATGTATGTCCTGACATCCTTCACGTTCTCAACACGCTCTATACGGTTCTCCTCAGGAAAAACAACCTTAGTCGATGCCCCCGCACCGACTGCCATTATGGTCTGTTTTTCTTCCATGATAAGAATATTATATATTCCCTCTCTTCCCGGCTTTGAATATCCTACATTTTCAAAATTTCCCGCCATATTTTTCTGCCTGTACAGATAATACGGCTCCATTCCCATAGCCGCAGCACAATCCGCTGTCATATTGATAATATCGTCCGTGTTGATCATCGAGTATGCCTTATATTTTTCCCAAAATATATTAAGATTGGCCGCACGCTTGATTGCAAGCGAATGAACGGTGAGACTGTCCGGCGCAAGTGCTGCGACCTCATCCATCGTCCTTTTTATATGCTCCTCCGTCTCTCCCGGAAGCCCTATAATCAAGTCCATATTGATGTTGTCAAATCCACAGTCTCTTGCAAGCCTGAACGCATCCTTAACCTGAGCTGCACTATGATGCCGTCCGATAAGCTTTAATGTATCATCATTCATAGTCTGCGGATTGATTGATATTCTGTTCACACCATGACGCTTCATGACCATCAGCTTATCCTTTGTTATGCTGTCAGGTCTTCCTGCTTCAATCGTGTACTCCTTAAGTGATGAAATATCAAAGCTGTTTTCAAAAAATCCAAGCACACGGTCTAACTGCTCCGCTTCAAGTGTCGTCGGCGTTCCTCCGCCCATATAAAACGTATCAAGCGTCTTATCCTTCATAAGCTGTGCAGTAAATGCCATCTCCTTTAACATCGCGTCGACATACATGTCAACCTTATCCCTCCACACCGCAAGCGGATATGAAGTGAAAGAGCAGTAGAGGCATGTCGTCGGGCAGAACGGAATTCCTGCATACAGGCTGTAACCATTATTGTAGTCAATCTTCTCTAACAGACTCTTCTCATTCTCGGCAACCTTTATCGCAAGCTTTCCCTTGCGCGTGCTTACATAATATTCCTTTTTAAGATAATCCGTGATTTCCTGCGTGCTTTTGTTCTCCTCAAGGAGTCCGTACACAATCTTTGTCGGTCTTACGCCCGTGAGTGTTCCCCAAGGAAGCTCTCTTCCCGTGAGTGCTGAGAGCATGTCATACATCATTCTCTTAAAACAGTTTCTTGTCTCTTTTTTACCGGATGCTGTCTCCCGGCGCTCGTCCTCATACTCCTCATGATCTTTTGAAGCATCTCTGTGAAAATAGATTCTTATAAATCTGTCGCAGTCATCATTTTCCATATGCGTCATCTGCTGCTTAATCACCCTTACCTGAACAAAAAGCTCCGCCGCTTCCTCATGTCCCTCCGGAACACTTGTGACAATCTTCGCCTCGGGAAAAAATGCTTTAAGCATGACTCTTGAATCATTCTCCTGCTCTGCATCATTAATTTCAAGTAATATCATATATCATACAACCTCAGTTAAAAAATTTCAAAATCAACCGGCTATGAACGGATTATTTACCCTCTCATAACCGATTGTCGTGCTCTCTCCATGCCCCGGAAAGACCATAACATCATCCGGCAGAATCATAAGTTCAGCTTCTATTGCCCTTTTCAGCTGTCCTGCATTGCCGGTAGGGAAATCACTTCTCCCCACTGAACCGGCAAAAAGAGTATCCCCACTGAATAGGACTTTATTATCCTCAAAATAATAACATACACTGCCTATTGTATGCCCCGGAACGTCAATTGTTCTTATCCTGAATCCCGCCAGCATAAGCTCATCCCCGGGCTTAAAATACTCATCAGCCTCAAATGTCATGCTGCTGCCCGTAAAAGGCATTGAAAGGTTACTGTCCGCATCCGTCATAACCGCTCTCTCACTAACGCCTGCATATACCTTAATGTTATATCTCTTTCTTATGTCATCTGCCGCTGACATATGGTCAAAATGCCCATGTGTAAGAAGCACGGCAACAGGCCTCAACCCGTAATGTACAGCCATATTCTCTATGCGTGCGGCATCTGCAGCAGGGTCAACAATAATTGCATCCTTAATCTGTCCGTCATCCGCATATCCACCCGGTGTCTTAACACCGCCGTCAAATACCGCATAACAGTTGGTAGCACACATTCCAAGTACAACATTCTCTACTCTTATCATGAATTGGTCCTCTCAATATCAAGCACACCTTCAACATTCCTAAGCTTATCAACAAGATGTCTCAGCTGCTCCAAACCCTTTATGTCAAACGACATGGAAATTGTAGCTGTTCCCTGCTTGCTTGTACGGCAGTTCATGCTCGTCACATCAATCTTGTTCTCCGTGAGAATCTTAGAGATATCAACAAGCATTCCCGTTCTGTTGTTGGCAAATATCTTAATCTCCGTAGAATAGCTCTCGCCATTCTCCTTGTATGCCATCTCCTGCCACTCAGCGTCAATTATTCTCGCTCTGTCGGACTCCGGAAGATTAATAATGTTCGTACAATCCGTTCTGTGAATTGAAACACCTCTTCCTCTTGTAACGAAGCCTACAATCTCATCTCCCGGAACAGGCGAACAGCACTTTGAAAAACGTACCGCAACATCATGAATACCCTTCACTACAATTCCGCTTTTTGACTTATCGGCAGCAGCAGGCTTATCTTTATTATCCGTCTGTGTCTGCTCAAGAACCTGTGCATCAGTTATCTCCTTGCGGTGCTTCTTCTCATATTCCTCCTGAAGCTTATTGACAACCTGTCCCTCTTTAAGAGCCCCGTGTCCGACGGCGGCAACCACCGAATCCCAGTCACGGAAACCATACTTTGCCAGAACCTTTTCAACAAACTCAGGCTTATATATATCTGAGAACTGAATATTCTTTGTCTTGCAATATGTCGCTATAAGGTCCTTGCCCTTAAGGATATTATCTTCCTTGAGTTCAGCCTTAAACCACTGATTAATCTTTGTCTTTGCCTGCGCACTCTTGACAATGTTAAGCCAGTCACGGCTTGGTCCCTTGGAGTTCTGGGAGGTAATAATCTCCACACGGTCACCGTTCTTAAGCACATAATCGATGGTTACAAGCTTTCCGTTAACCCTTGCGCCAACCATCTTATTGCCGACTGCACTGTGAATGCTGTAGGCAAAATCCACCGGTGTTGAACCTGCCGGAAGATTCTTTACATCGCCCGAAGGTGTAAAGCAGTATACATTGTCTGAGAACAGATTCATGTCATTCTTGATGAGGCTTAAAAATTCCTTATTATCCGAGGTATCTCTCTGCCATTCAAGAATCTGTCTGAGCCATGCAAGCTTAGCTTCCTCATTATCTCCGTCCTTGGTACCGTCGATATTCTCCTTATATTTCCAGTGTGCGGCAATACCATACTCTGCCGTGCGGTGCATCTCATAAGTACGAATCTGTATCTCAAAAGGCTGCCCGTTAGGTGCAATGAGCGTCGTGTGAAGTGACTGATACATATTCGGCTTCGGCATCGCAATATAATCCTTAAAGCGTCCCGGAATAGGCTTGTATATCTCATGAATCACACCAAGTGCCGCATAGCAGTCTTTTACCGTCTCCACAAGTATTCTGACGGCAAACAGGTCATATATCTGGTCTAATGTCTTGTCCTGATTAACCATCTTTCTGTATATACTGAAAAAATGCTTGACTCGTCCGTCAATCTCACATTCGATTCCCGCCGCCTCTACATGCTCCTTGACCTCTGCTATAATGTCCCTGACAAATGCCTCTCTCGCATCCTTGCTGAGTGCTATCTCCTTTGCGAGCTTGTCATATACCTCAGGCTGAAGATATTTAAGCGATAAATCATCAAGTTCAATCTTAATCTTTGAAATACCGAGTCTCTGTGCAATAGGAGCATATATGTCCATCGTCTCCCTTGCCTTTTCCTTCTGCTTCTCAGGCTTCTGATACTGAAGAGTTCTCATATTATGAAGTCTGTCCGCAAGCTTTACAAGAATAACTCTTATATCCTTTGCCATTGCCAGGAACATCTTACGCAGATTCTCAGCCTGCAGCTCAATCTTATCCGCTGAGTAATTGAGCTGTGTGAGCTTGGTTACGCCGTCAACAAGCAGCGCAATCTCCTCACCGAATTCTCTTACTATATCATCATAAGTCATCACGGTATCTTCCACAACATCATGTAGAAGTCCCGCAACGATGGTTTCCTTATCAAGCTCTAACTGTGCTAAAATGATTGCAACACAAATAGGATGTATAATGTACGGCTCTCCCGACTTACGCATCTGACCTTCATGTGCCTTCTTCGCTACCTGATATGCCTTGTCAATCAACGACAAATCCGTGGAAGGGTGATACTTAAGAACCTCATTCTTAAGTTCCTCATACAGTTCGTCCGGACTTGTAAAATCCGCAGGACATGACAACGGCTCCTCATCTATTTTTCTTTTTGTTCGTAAAATTACTTCATCCGGCATGCAATCACCTCTAAAATATAAGCTTATTTTTTTATTATAAAATTATTCCTGTAAAAAAGCAAATATATTATTCAAATCTTATGATACCCTGTAGAAATTATATAACAACGAAGTTTTCTATTACACAAAAACGGCACCATCGCCATATCCACATGGCAACGGTGCCTCATAATTCCCTTAACTAACTACTTACCCTCGTAACGGATAACCGAATCAACATCATACTTTGCAAGCTTTCTGCGTCCGTCAAGACCGGCAAGCTCCATGAGGAACACAATCTTGACAACCTCTCCGCCAAGCTGCTCAACAAGCTTAGTGATGGCTTCAATTGTACCACCCGTAGCAATGAGGTCATCAATAATTACAACCTTCTGCCCAGGCTTAATGGAATCCTTGTGCATCTCAATAACCGCACTTCCGTACTCCAAATCATATTCCATGGATACCGTCTCACAAGGAAGCTTACCCTTCTTACGAACAGGTACAAACCCCTTCTTCATATTGTATGCTACAGGAACACCGAAGATAAATCCTCTTGACTCAGGACCTACAACAACGTCAAAGTCAACTCCCTTGAGCTTGTCCATGATTCCGTCAATTGAAAGCTGAAGTCCGTCAGCCTCCTGCAGTACACTTGTTACATCACGGAAAATAATTCCCGGTTCAGGAAAATCCGGTATACTTCTTACATAATCTTCAAGTTTCTTCATAGCTTAGTATATCCTCCAAAATTTCTGTTCAATGTAAACATGAACGACCGATATATTCTATCAGCACTTAACCATGTAGTCAACAATTTTTAATAGCCATTAGGATTATTTTTCTGGAATCTCCATGAATCCTCACACATCTTCTTTAAGTCTCTCTCTGCTTTCCAGTGAAGCTCCTTCTCAGCGAGTGAAGCATCAGCATAGCATGTTGCGATATCTCCGGCACGTCTCGGCTTAATCACATAAGGAATCTTAATGCCGGTTGCGGCTTCGAAATTCTTAACTATATCAAGAACCGAGCTGCCCCTGCCTGTTCCAAGGTTATATATCTTAAGTCCCGGATTCTCCTTAATCTTCTCCATGGCTCTGACATGTCCTACAGCGAGGTCCACAACATGAATATAATCTCTTACACCTGTTCCATCCGGTGTATCATAATCATTTCCGAACACGGAAAGTTCCTTAAGTCTGCCGACTGCAACCTGTGTGATGTAAGGCATAAGGTTATTAGGAATTCCGTTAGGATTCTCACCGATAAGTCCGCTCTCATGTGCACCGATAGGATTGAAATAGCGAAGAAGTATTACATTCCACTCGTTATCTGCTCTGTAGAGATCTGATAAAATCTGCTCAAGCATGGATTTTGTCCAGCCATAAGGGTTCGTACATTGTCCCTTAGGGCACTCCTCTGTAATAGGAATAAATGCAGGATTGCCATAAACCGTGGCTGATGATGAGAATACTATATTCTTCACATTGTGCTTTCTCATGACATCAAGAAGCACAAGCGTACCTGAAATATTGTTGGTATAGTACTCAAGCGGCTTTACAACCGACTCGCCTACTGCCTTGAGTCCCGCGAAATGAATGCATGAGTCAATCTGCTCCTTGTCAAATACTTCATTAAGTCCATCTCTGTCAGCAATATCCACCTTGTAGAACTTAACCTTCTTTCCAACAATCTGCTCTACTCTCTCGATTGACTTCTCGCTGGCATTGACAAGATTATCCACTACAACAACATCATAACCTGCATTCATAAGCTCAACAACCGTGTGGCTTCCGATAAAGCCCGCACCACCTGTAACAAGAATTGACATAGCTAAACCCTCCCTAACAATTCAATATTGAATTACTTAACAAAAAGTCGTTAAAATTATAACGAATTACTTTTCTGACTATCAGTATACCAATGTATAAGGATTCTTGCAATCCATTTTGGCCAAAATTTACAAAACATGTAGTAGTCTTCCTGTGTTCTGCTGTTGTCAGCTATAAGCTCCGATGTTGTGGAATCCTGATGAATACGATGGAAGCACAACATATTCTTATTATACAGGAACCCTCCCTTAAGCCTCGAGAGCTTTTCCCAGGCCTCCCAGTCAACATTGCTCTTCATTCCGACCGTGAATATCTTTCCGGGCATCTCTTCCATATTGAATGTCACGGAAGGACAACAGACCGGATTCCCCATCGACAGTATTCTTCTTCTCATCCACACGGAATGTGAAAACAGCTTATGCTCCTTAGTTCCTATTCCCAGAGGAAAGAGCATAAGTCTCTTGACTGAAAGGAGCTTATTTTTTTCACATACTGTACCATTGCGGAGTTCGCCGTAATTTGTAAAAAATATAAGCGGCTTTTTGTCACCTTCCATGGCATGAATACACTCTGCCGTATAATTTCTTCTGTATGTGTCATCCTGATGTGCCACGGTGACATATTTAGTCTTTGCCATACTTATTCCAAAATTCCAGTCGGCACTTATTCCATGCTCCCCATCATTTACAAAAAGTTCGATTCCGTGCTTATCGGCAATGTTTTTTATATAATCACACGGAGTGGATGTAGCCATAATTATTGTACTTTTTACGGTCTGGTTCTCAAGTGACTCGATACAATCCTCAAGGAACCTGCTCTCCTTATAAGCACATATTACAAAGGTATGCTTATCCGAATAATCTTTTTTCATAAAATCCCCATTTCTCTCACAGTGCCGTTCCTACTTGTGCTTAATCTCAAGAATACCTATAAAAAAGCTTCCGAAAAGTATCTGAACACCCGTCACCATGAATGTAACCGCAGGTATTGTAAGTCTCATCATCTGCTGTGGGTCTAACTGACCGAAATTCTTACTGTTCCAGCCCACAAGTGCCATTATAGTGAGAACAATTCCGATAATGAACAGCACTGCACCGACAAAAATCCCCTTGTCAACCGTGAAGAACTTCTTTTCATGATTTTCCTGCACAGGTATAAAGCCCGTCATTCTCGCGTAAGTTCTTGTGAATGCATTGAATAATATAAGATTAACGCCAATCATGAGCATAGCCGCCGTATACAGCAATGTATTGATATCAAATCCGACAGCCCCTATCGTTATGGTGTTGGCCGCAAGAATGCACATGAGCACTGCACCGACAGCCGTGAAAAATATCCCCGGATAGAGGAACAGCCAGCTCGGGCTGTGCATTAGCAGGAACTTTAAATGTCTCCAGCCGTCATGAAAGCTTCTAAGATGCGGTGCCCTGCTTCTTCCATCAGGCGAAAGCGTTGTAGGTACCTCCGTAATCTTAAGCTTATAGAGGGTTGCCTTCACAACCATCTCACTCGCATACTCCATACCGATTGTCTGAAGTCCGAGCTTCATGATGGAATCTCTCTTATAACCGCGCAGTCCGCAGTGGAAATCCCTTATATCACTCTTGTAAAATAATCTTCCGATAAAGGATAACACCGGATTACCGATGTATCTGTGCAGTGGCGGCATCGCGCCCTTTGCAATTCCTCCTTTGAAGCGGTTGCCCATTACAAGGTCATAGCCTTCCCTCAGCTTGCTTAAAAAAGGCATCAGATTAAGAAAATCATAGCTGTCATCCGCATCACCCATAATGACATACTCACCCTTGGCAGCTTCACAGCCTCCGATAAGTGCGGCACCGTAGCCTCTCTGTTCAATAGGTACCACTCGCGCGCCCGCCTTTACCGCAATTTCTCTTGAACCGTCAGTGCTTCCGTTATCCGCAATGAGCACTTCTCCGCTCACGTTATTTTCTCTTAGAAAGGTCTGAGCCTTTCTTATACATGTCTCCAACGTCTCCGCCTCGTTAAGACAAGGCATGAGAATTGTAAGTTCATACTCATAGGACATAATCATGTCTCCAATCTGTTTTTATTGCTGATCTTTATATGGACCGAAATCCAGTTCATACGGGAAATGTGTCTTTCTCTTCTCAACCGGAGGCGGTGTCATATAATCACCGTACATCTTAGTGAGAAGCTCTTCAAGATGATTCGGAAAAGGAAGTGTGGTATCCTCGTAAGGAAGCTCCCTTAACGGATATATATCATCAACCGAAAAAGTATTCGTATACGGAAGCGGGTCGCAGAAATATGCTATCCTCTTAGTTTCAACATTCTCATAACGTCTGTTCGCCTTCTCACGCTTCATGTAGAGCCATTCCTTGGATATTCCGAGCCGGTTCATCACATGATGTCCCGCAACACAGGCCGCCGTGACAAGCTTCGCCGTGATGCCGTGCACATACAGATACGGTCTCGGAATGCTTCTCAATATGAGAAGCTTGCCCCAGAACCATGCCGTCCACATCTGCCTCCAGTAAGCAAGCTTACCGTCAGCAGCATTGTCAAGTGCATATAAATCAAGAAATATTCCCCAGTTGCAGTCCACATCCTTCATAGAGTATTCCCTGAATTTGGTACCCTTAAGCACAAGTCTCGTAGTCGCAAGCGGATAATTGATATCCGTCTCGGTATTTAAAACTTCATACTTATCGCCCATCTGCTCTGTCACAAGTTCCATAAATCGTTCATAATCTTTTCTCGGCATCGAAATGTCTATGTCGTCATCCCAAGGTATATACCCCTTATGTCTCAATGCACCTATGCCTGTTCCGGCATAACCGAAATAGACAAGATTATTCTCATCACATATTTTCTTAAAATCAGTAAGAATTTCCATCTCAAGCTTTTGCAGATGTTTAAGCTGCTCCGGCTCATAAAACTTAGGCATAATAATCCTCCATGCCACTGCTCCGCAGTGTCCTAAACCGTTAATTTAACAATGCCGCCTTCTCGTACTGCTCCTCAACAAACCTCTTAGCCTCAGCCGCATTGTCTGGCTTGGTGTCTTCAAGAAGGCAGTGTACAAATGGCTTGCAGGTCTTAACATAGCTCATAAGAAGCGGATAGTTAAGAAGTCCTCTTCCCGAAATAACCGACTTCACCTCGCCGTTCTCCACGACAAAATCCTTAAGATGCATACAGCATATATCATCACCGCAAAGCTCAAACGCTGTGCGTATAATCTCATCCTGTTTCTCATAATTTCCAGCATAGATTACATTCACCGGGTCGAAAATAAGCTGAAGATTAGGCGAGTTGATTGTATCAAGCACCTTTCTCGCACGCTCAAAATTGCATACTATATGCTTGTACACCGGCTCTATTGCGATAATTACGCCCATCTTCTCAGCATACTCGACAACCGGTTTTAAGCCCTCTATGAACACGTCAAGTGCCTCATCCGTGTGGTTATCCGGAGTGAAGGAATACTCCTCGTTAACCGCACCTGTCTCCGTACCTACCATTCCTGCTCCCACAAGGCTTGCAAAACGGATATGCGCTTCATATGTCTCCTGAGTCTTTCTAAGGCTCTCCTTGTTAGGATTGGCAAGATTGAGGTAGCATCCGAGAACCGATACATCCACCTTATTCTCAGCGCATAGTTCTCTTATATAAAATGCAAGTCCCGGTGTCATAACTCCGTTGTTTACCTTGAACTCTTTCACAGCCTTAGATAACGCAAGCTGCGTGCAGTGAAATCCCTGCTTATGTATATTCTCAAAAAGATTCTCAAGACTGCTGTGTTCAACATCATGTCCTCTTACACCTATTCTCATGTTAATCTCCTTTTCCGCATTATTATGTAATTTGTAATAAACTCACATATTGCCGTAATCACATATAGAAGTATTTTACCATCAACGGGGCTATATTTCAATCTCAATTATATTTATTAACCATGCTTTCTCTGCTCTTACAGCTCACGAAAGCATAACCGAATTTACCACAAGCTGAAGCTTTCTCCTTCCGTTATATTCATTGACGGACGGATAATAGATTATGTTAACACAGGCGCCTTCAGCGTATGCCCTCTCAAGCACATCGTCTATCGAGAACATTACAGCCTCCATTGTACAAGGGGCGGTATGTATATTCCCCTGTACATCCTTAAACCGTGCCTGTTTTTCCAGGGTAAGCCTTGTAAACTGATTTTCCTTTCCCATGTGCGACAGATATTTTATATGTAACTCTTTGTCCGCAAACACGGGCTTCTCATTACCTTTTCCGAATGGTTCAAGCACCGACAAATCACCTATAACCTTCTCCGATATATATTCAAGCGGCATAGGCACATCTATCCATACCTTAAGCGTCAGGTCATCCTCCGTAAGCCCGCTGTACTCGTTAAGCTTTCTTCTGAGTTCATCCAGCTTGTCAGGCGCAATGGACATTCCCGCCGCCATCGGATGACCTCCGAACTTCATCAAAAGTGCCTTGCACTGCGTCAGCTTTTCAAACATATTGTAGCTCTCTATCGAACGTCCTGAGCCCTTTAAGCATCCCTCACCATCAGCGAATACTATGACCGGCTTGTTATAGCGCTCTCTTATTTTTCCGGCAATTATTCCGACTATGCTCTCATGACATCCCGGAAGATACACGACAAGCACCTTGTCGTCCTTGAGTTCACTGTTCTCTATCATGTCAAATGCTTTCTCAACGCCCCGTCTCGTGAGCTCTTTTCTCTCCTCATTAAGTGCTAAAAGCTCACCTGCAAGATATTCTGCTTCCTTCTTGGTGTCTGACAAAAGCATCTGAATGGCAAGCATCGCAGATTCCAGACGGCCGCTCGCATTAAGACACGGTCCGAGGACAAATCCGACATGATATGATGAGATATTTGCCCTGTCAAGCTTATTCACATCTATGAGTGCATTTAACCCTGCATTTGTTGAATTCTTAAGCTTTTTAAGTCCAAGCCTTACTATTGTCCTGTTCTCCCCCTGCAGGTCTACGACATCCCCCACCGTCGCAACCGCCGCGAACTCAAGGAAATCATAGATTTCATCAGCAGGTCTGCCGTAAAGCTCAAATAAAGCCTGGATAAGCTTCATCGCAACCACCGCACCGCATATTCTTTTCCATGGATATGTGCAGTCGGCTCTCGCCGGGTCTACGACCGCATCTGCCGGAGGCAGTATTTCCCTCCTGCCGCCATCTTTCTCCTCAAACGGCACACCATGATGATCCGTCACCACAACCGTCAGACCGAGAGTCTTGGCATGTTCTATCTGACTGTAAGCGGCAATTCCGTTATCACAGGTTATTATTACTCTCCTGCCCGCAGCATGTGCCTCATCTATAAGCCGTTCATTTATTCCATAACCATCCGTCACCCTATGTGGAACCACATAGTCAACATCAGCCCCAAGCCGCCTTAATCCGCTGTACAGAATATATATTGAATTGATTCCGTCTATATCATAATCACCGACTATTCTTATGGCTTTTCCATCGTCAGCCGCTGACCTTACAATATCCGCCGCTCTGTCCATATCCTTTAAAAGCCAAGGTGAATGGAGACTTGTCAGATCCCCGTTAATATATTCCTCGTACTGTTCAGGAGTTATAATATCCCTGTTTCTTATAATTCTTGCCACAACCTGATCAATTTTATACTTATCGCCTATAGCCTTAAAATCTGCCTTTTTTGTGTATACGCGCCATTCTTCCTTCAAGCCATCTACCTCTGTTCATAATATTCTGGGCTTTAATTATATCGAAATCCGGGACTTGTTTCAATGCCTAATACGCAAAAAGGACCCCGCCGCATATGCGGCGGGATCCCAAAACACATTATGGAAAGTGAGAAAAAGCTGTTTATGCAATCTTCTTATCTACCTTGAGTGTCATACTCTTCTTATATGGTCTTACAAGGAGATATACAAATCCGACGATTATAATAAATGCAACAACTGTCCAGAATGAGAATGGTGACTCACCTGTGAAAAGACCGACAACATTGTTGATTACAAGTGATACGAGGTAAGCAAGACCACACTGATAACCTACTGCAATCCAGAACCACTTTGTTGAGTTCATCTCTCTCTTTATTGCACCCATAGCTGCGAAGCAAGGAGCGCAGAGAAGGTTGAATGCAAGGAAAGCATAACCGCTTGCCAGTGTGAATGTTGCTGCCATGTTAGCATATACGGAGCCCTCTCCTACGCTGTAAAGGATACCCATAGTACCAACGATGTTCTCCTTTGCAACAAGTCCTGTGATGGAAGCGACTGTTGCCTGCCAGTTGCCGAAGCCCTGTGGTACAAAAATCCAGGCAATTGCCTGACCAACCTTGCCGAGAATACTCATATCAATCTCATCCTCAGAGAGCATTCTGAAGCCGTCCTCTGTGAATCCGAAGTATGTTGTAAACCAAACAATAATTGTTGAAAGGAGGATGATTGTACCTGCCTTCTTGATGAATGACCATCCACGCTCCCACATGCTTCTTAATACTGTTCCGACTGTAGGCATATGGTATGCAGGAAGCTCCATAACGAAAGGAGCAGGATCGCCCTCAAAAATCTTAGTTTTCTTTAAAATAATACCTGAACAGATAATTGCAAATATTCCAAGGAAGTAAGCTGATGGAGCTACCCAAGGAGCACCGCCGAAGATTGCACCTGCAACCATCGCGATGAATGGGAGCTTAGCTCCACAAGGAATAAATGTTGTTGTCATGATTGTCATCTTACGGTCTCTGTCGTTCTCGATTGTACGTGAAGCCATGATACCCGGAACACCGCATCCCGAACCGATAAGCATTGGAATGAATGACTTACCTGAAAGACCGAACTTACGGAAAATTCTATCCATGATGAATGCGATACGTGCCATATATCCACAGGACTCAAGGAATGCAAGGAATATAAAGAGCACGAGCATCTGAGGAACAAAACCAAGTACCGCACCGACACCGGCTACAATACCGTCAAGGATAAGTCCCTTTAACCAGTCTGCACATCCGATGGCATCAAGTCCTGACTCAAGGAGTGCAGGGATACCTGGTACCCATACTCCGTAATCTGCAGGATCCGGCTCCTCATAGCCTGCTGCTGCGAGAACTGCTGCTGCTTCCTTTACTTCTGCGCCTGTAGCCTCGAACTCCTCGACGTTTAGTGTCTCTTCATCCTCAACACCGTATGTAAATGTGTATGAATCATCAAGTGAAGCAAGTGCCTCGTCAACCGCTGCCTGCGCTGCTGCCGCATCATAATCATCAGCTTCGCTGTCGATTGCATCAAGCACATCGTCTGCACCTACGCTCTCAAGGTAGCCTGATACAACATTCATTGCGTCAACATAAGGCTCATCGTCATCAGCGAATGCGGAAGAACCGATTGCAAATAAATGCCAGCCATCGCCGAACACACCGTCGTTAGCCCAGTCCGTAGCCCATGTACCGACTGTTGTTACGGATACATAGTAAACGATAAACATAACTACTGCAAATATAGGAAGAGCAAGCCATCTGTTGGTTACAACCTTATCAATCTTATCTGAGGTTGTGAGCTTTCTCTTTGCATTCTTGGTTACACACTCACCGATAATCGATGAAATGTAAACATATCTTTCATTTGTGATGATACTCTCCGTATCGTCGTCGAGCTCCTTCTCAAGAGCTGCAACCTCAGCAGATACATCAGGAACAGCCTGAAGTCTTGCACCGATCTTATCATCCTTCTCAAGAAGCTTGATTGCGAAGAATCTCTTCTGCTCATCAGCTACCTGTGCGCCGAGCTTATCCTCAACAGCCTTGATTGCTGCCTCAACGCTTGGCTGGAACTCATGTACAACCTGTGCTGCCTTCCTGCTCTTTGCAAGGGCAACTGCCTTGTTGGCTGCCTCTGTGATACCTGTTCCCTTGAGGGCAGATATTGCAACGACCTCACAGCCGAGTTTCTTGGAGAGCTTATCAAGATGTACCTTATCTCCTGTCTTTTCAATAATATCAATCATGTTTACTGCCATGATTACAGGAATACCAAGCTCGAGAATCTGTGTTGAGAGATAAAGGTTTCTCTCGATGTTGGTACCATCTACGATGTTGATGATGGCATCCGGCTTCTCTGTGATGAGGTAATTTCTTGCAACAACCTCCTCAAGTGTGTATGGGGAGAGAGAATATATACCCGGAAGGTCAGTGATTATAACGTCCTTGTTACCCTTGAGCTTACCTTCTTTCTTTTCAACTGTAACGCCAGGCCAGTTACCTACGAACTGGTTAGAACCTGTAAGCGCATTGAACAATGTTGTTTTACCGCAGTTAGGGTTACCTGCTAAAGCAATTTTAATTGACATGCCTAAACTTCCTTTCTTTTTCTTTAATAATAGTCTTAGCGAATTAAAATTATGTACTGCTATCTTTTATTAGATAATGCTAACCCATTGTCAAAAAATAAAGGCCTATTCAACCTCTATCATCTGGGCATCTTCTTTTCTGAGTGACAGCTCATAGCCTCTAACGGTTACCTCGACGGGATCACCTAAAGGTGCAACCTTCCTCACATAAATCTCAACGCCCTTGGTAATTCCCATATCCATGATACGTCTCTTTACCGGACCTGCGCCTGTAAGCTTCGCAACCTTGACAGTCTGACCTACAGCAACTTCTCTCAAAGTCTTCATAAATAATCCTCCTATATAAATTGATATTGCTAACATATCTGCATGGCTTGATAGTAAGCTCCCTCTGACTCTCTTGCGCTCATTATAACATATAATAAATGTGATTTCTCCGTTCTGCGAACTCTCGAAATCACAACATACATTCGCAAATCGGGTTATCACCCTTTTTGCTCATGTCTGTTTACCCATCCAACAGATATAGTACATTGTCTGTAAACAGCCATGTACTATATCTGTTGATGGATTTATTATATCATAATTCTGCAAGCCATGTCCTTTCCTATGGCTACTCTGGAATCCTTGACATTCACGATAAGGTTGCCGCCTATATCTGATACAATCGTTACCGTTCCTCCGACAACAAATCCCAGATTCTCCAAAAACTTTCTGGTCTCTTCCTTACCTCCGACCTTCTTGATAATTCCTGATTCTCCGTCCTTCATCATTGTAATCGGCATCATATCATCCCTTCTTTGTCCTAAAAAAATAATCAATTAGTAATATCTAACTTAAATCCTTTGTTAGTATATTCTAACACTTATTAGATGTCAAGAACATTTTATAAAAAATTTACCAATTTTTGTTGTGCATTTTCACACGGAATCTTTACAATTTTTTAACTGGAATATTTTTATCAGCGATGTTATACTTTTATCCATAAGTGCAATCCGTTACACAAATTTACTACTGATTGGAGGATTACCATGCTTTATGGAATTTTAGTTGTATCGGCAGTAATATTTCTCTGTATACTTGCCAATAAGTTTTCGGACAAATTCGGTATGCCTACCTTGATACTCTTCATGTTTATCGGTATGCTGTTCGGAAGCGACGGAATAGTCAAGATTCCCTTTGACAATTACGAGCTTGCTGAGCGTGTCTGCTCAATAGCCCTCATATTCATAATGTTTTACGGTGGCTTCAACACCAAGTGGAAGCTTGCAAAGCCGGTTGCAACAAGAGCTGTTCTGCTCTCGACGCTCGGTGTCGCAATCACAGCCGGTGTCACCGCCATACTCTGTCATTTAGTGCTTCGTTTCTCGATGGCAGAAAGCTTCTTAATCGGTGCGGTTCTCTCCTCGACGGATGCTGCAAGCGTCTTCTCCATATTGAGACAGAAAAAGCTCAACTTAAAGGACGGCACAGCCTCACTTCTCGAGATGGAGAGCGGTAGTAACGACCCGATGTCATACATGCTCACCGTAATCGGAATCGGTCTTGTCGGGGCAGGCGAGACAGGCAACATCGCGTGGAATATTTTTTCACAGCTCACCTTTGGTTCCATCGTCGGCATAGTTTTCGCGGTGCTCACAATCCTTATACTCACCAAAACCAATGTCGTTACCGACGGTCTGGACACAATCTTTATGATTGCCGCAGTTTTATTCTGCTACGCCGCATCCGAGCTTGTCGGCGGCAACCAATACCTGAGCGTATATTTTATGGGTATTATAATAGGTAACAGTAAGATTAAGAATAAAAATATCCTTATTCCGTTCTTTGACGGAGTAACAAGCCTTGCACAGATACTCATATTCTTCCTGCTCGGTCTTTTATCCTTCCCTCACAGGATGCCTCAGATAATTCTTCCGGCGCTTGCGATAGTTGTAATTCTCACCCTGGTTGCCCGTCCAATCGCCGTATTCGCAATTATGCTGCCTTTTAAATCAAGCATAAAGCAATGTCTGCTCGTATCGTGGGCAGGACTCAGAGGAGCCGCCTCGTCCGTGTTTGCAATCATGGTAATTTCAAGCGGTGCAAATATATCCTACGATCTCTTCCATATTGTGTTCATGGTTTCTCTCTTTTCAGTCGCCATACAGGGAACACTTCTTCCGGCGGCGTCTAAGAAGCTGGATATGGTCGATGAGAGTGCCGATGTACGAAAGACCTTCAACGACTATCAGGAGGAATCGGCAATCACACTCATGCGAATGTTCATTCCCGAAGGTCATAACTGGGTTAATAAGATGGTCAGGGATGTCAACATGCCTACAGGCTCACTTGCAATCATGATTAAGCGAGGCAAGGAAAATATTGTCACCCGCGGCGATACCATGATACACGCAGGCGACAACGTAATCTTAAGTGTCCCTGCCTATGAGCCTACCGCCAACGACCAGCTTGAAGAAACGCACATAGACAAGAACAATCCTTGGTGCGGCAAAACCATAGCGGAGCTTAACCTTCCGCCAAATGAGCTCATTGCGATGATTATACGACATAACGAGAACCTTATTCCCGATGGAAAGACCATAATCGAGGAGGGGGATGTGGTCGTGACATACAAGTAAATAACATATACATACAAGGGTGCCAAAATATGTTTATTTTTTGAACGTATGATTTGCGGCATGGCTTATATACTATTACTTCACTGTACGAAGCTAAGATATTCTAAGAACTCTTAATATACATTAACACAGCTTACGCCACCGATGCCAGCCGACCATCCATGGTCTATGGCATCTTAGCCGGCATCCATGCCGACTATGGCTGTGCATTGTAAGAGTTCCAAGAATATCTAAGCTTCTCCCATAAAAGCAATACTATATAAGCCATGCCGCAAATCGTGCAATTCGGAATAACGAACATATTTTGGCACCTTATTTATTTTATTTCTGCCTGAACGTCTCTTGCTTCGTACAACGGAGCTGATATGCATAAATATAACATGATATACTCATAAAGAGCAGATACGAACGTTTTGACACCTGAATCCCCGCATAGCTGACTCTTTAATTGTAAATCACATACTTATAAGATAAGCAACTCCCTTACTGCTCCTTGCGCTTGCGGAACAGATACTCGTCAAGCTGCTTTTTTATATCCTCCGGAATTTCTCTTGACACAGGGCAGACCACCGCGTCTGCAAAACGCTCAGTGAATAATGTAAGGAATTCTATATCCTTCTCAAGCTGCTCCATCGACATGACATCCATAAGGTCGTAACGGCAGTGTATCGGTGCCACATTGCCTCCGGCGATGCGCGCAAATGACACTGCCGGAACACCCTTGTCCGCAAATGGTGTCGAGTCGCTTGAATACACCCCCGTCTTTGATGATACAGGAAATCCGACCTCAGCAGCCATATAGGATATGTAGTGTGACAGCTTGTTTTCGGCAGATACACATGCAATGAATTTTCCCATGTATGTTCCTATCATATCAAGATTGATGTTGAGTGCAGACTTCTCAAGCTCCTCCTCGTGAGCTTTCACATAAGCCTTCGAGCCTAAAAGCCCTCGCTCCTCGCTGCCACAGAATACGAATCTCAGACCATAATTCAATTTCTTATCTCTCAGTTTTTCCATAATTCCGAGAAGTCCGGCACAACCACTCATGTTGTCATAAGCGCCGTGCGACAAGGTTGTTGAATCGTAATGTGCACTCAGCACAATGTATTCGTCCCTCTCGCCGGGAATCTCGGCAACCACATTGTGTGATTCCCCGTCATATTCCTTCTGTGCCACCTCAAGTCTTACATTCTTCACGCCGTTCTTAACAAGCTCAACCGCATCAGCAGCATTAATCATTGCACAGAGAAGCTTCTTCTCCTCACCAACAACAGCCTCGCGCAAATCTCTCTGCTCTATATCCTTATCAGGATAATGAACATTTCCGTACTGGAACAGAATTGCCTTTGCGCCCGCCTTTACAAGATCCTGATATGTAAAAAATCCCACGCCGCCGACATCCATCAGCACTATCTTGTCCTTTGCCCCCGCAATCGACACCTTATCAATTCCCGGCATATAGTAAAGCTCCCCCTCAGCCGCTCCGCTTCCGCAGCAGGTAAAAGCTCTGCACTCAACCTCACCGCCGTCAGCATACAGATGAGCCTCCTCAATATCTCCCATGGCAACGCGGAATTCTTCAATCCATGCCTTCACCCCAAGCTCTTCACATTGTCCCTTGAGATATTCAGCAACCTGTAATTCTTCCTTAGTACCGCTTGCATGCACGAAATCCGTGCTCTCAAAAATGTTCTTCAGATTCATGTTGTCACTCCTTATTATTTATATGATTGTAATGCCAAGGTCAAATAGGCATTAGTTCTTTAACTGTATAAACGAATATATTTTGCCTATTTGACCTTAACATCATAATGATTCGGGTGTCCAAACATGCCTGATAAACTTAAATGTGTATGACGTGTTATATTTATGCATATCACGACTTTTGGAAGATGCGTGGTTGTTCTTAGCACTCTGCTTATCACATAGCCAAAGTCAGTATGGATACTGACTTAGATGCCATAGCCCACGGACGGGCGTTTGGCATCGTTGGCGGACGGTAAAATAGCTTGTCCAGAGTGCTTAGAACAACCTGCATCGGACAACGGAGTTGATATGTATAAATATAACACATCATACACTTTCAAATTAAATTGGCATGTTTTGGCACCCGAATCCCATAGTGTTAAAAAATGCCAGCCCTGCATGGCTGGCATTTATATCATTACTTGTTCTTCTTAACACCCTTCTTTAATACATACCAGAGTGCACCTGTGATACATACTGAAGAATATCCACCACAGATGATACCAACCATAAGAGGTGCAGCAAACTCACGGATTGCGCTCACTCCAAGAATGAAGAGAATCACAACCATAACAAATGTTGTGAGTGTTGTGTATACTGAACGTCTCATAGTCTGCGAAATACTTGCATTAACTACCTCAGCAAGGTCTGCCTTGCCCATCTGTCCAAGGTTCTCTCTGATACGGTCAAAGATAACGATTGTCGCATTGATAGAGTAACCTACGATTGTAAGCATACATGCAATAAATGTATTTCCGAGAGTAATTCTTGCAACAGCATAGAAGCCCGCAACAACGAGCACATCATGTAAAAGTGCAAGTACGGCACTTCCCGCAAAGCGGATGTCCTTAAATCTGAACCAAATATAAAGGAGCATGCATACGGTGGCAATAATTACGGCAACTATCGCATCCGCCTTCATCTCATCGCTCACTGCACCTGAGATATTCTCAGTGAGAATAGAACTCTGCTCAACACCATACTTAGATGTAAATAAATTTTCAAGAGCCTCTCTCTGCTCTATTGTAAGATTATTTGTCTTAAATACTACATCATTTCCGCCCTGTACCTTCTGCTGCTGAACGGTTGAATCACCGATTGCTGCCACGATATCAGGAATGATTGTACTCTCAATCTCAGCCTGTGAGTAGTCCTGGTTGAAAGTAACGGTTGTGGATGTACCACCTTTGAAGTCAAGTCCGTAATTGAACATACCCTTGCCGCGCGCACCGTTAATCGATACAGTCGCAACACCGATAAGAATGAGCACTGCGGAAATACAGAAGAAAATGTTCTTCTTTCCGATAAAGTTGAGTGTCTTTGTGCTCTTTACAATACCATAAAGCTGCTCATTCTTTGCACCGAAATCATAAAGTAACTTGAGAAGTAATCTCGTCACGACAAGTGCAGTGAACATTGACACGATAATACCTATCGCAAGTGTGTAAGCGAAACCCTTGACAGCGCCCGAACCCTTAAGACCGAGAACGAAGGCTGCGATAAGTGTTGTGATGTTACCGTCAAAAATTGCTGAAAATGCCTTGTTAAATCCAATCTTCATTGCAGACTGAACAGTCTTTCCGGTACCAAGCTCCTCCTTGATACGCTCAAAAATAATTACATTCGCATCAACCGCCATTCCGATTGAAAGTATGATACCTGCAATACCCGGCAGAGTGAAGGTCAGACCTGCAACATTGATTATTATAAGCACAAGCATTGTATAAATGCAGAGTGCGATGCTCGCTGCAAGTCCCGGTATGCGGTATACAATAATCATAAACAAGATGATGATTGCAAGACCGATTGCGCCTGCTAAAAGGCTTGTATGGATTGCATCCTGACCAAGCTTGGCTCCTACAACCTGTGAACGAACCTCCTCAAGCTTGACAGGAAGTGCACCGATTCTGATTGTTGATGCAATATTGTCTGCTGTCTGGTAATCGGACATACCATTGATTATGGCATTTCCGTCTGTGATATGTGCGCTTACTCTCGGAACACTGATGAACTCATTATCATAGTAGATACCGATTGTGTAGCCATTGTCAAGTGCAACCTGAGTCGCATCCGCGAACTTCTGTGCACCTTCATCATAGAGATTTAACTCTACAACGAACTCTCTTCCGCCTGTGCTTGTCTGCTGTGAACCTGCCTGAGCATTCTTCACATCCGCACCTGTAAGGAGAATACTGCCATCTGCCTCTAACTCCTCAATAGTCTTGTTGAGAGTATATTTGTACTCGATTGACTGACCGTCTGCTGAGAGTGCAAGAGCACCTGTGTAGTTGTCTGTTCCGTCCGAGCCCTTCTGTGTTATGAAGTAGAGCTCTCCCGGCTTACCCATCTGTGAAAGTACCTCGTTGGCATCCGTAACACCCGGAATCTCTATTGTGATACGGTTAGAGCCCTCCTGATAAACCTCGGCATCAGGTGTATAGCCCTCTGCTCTCTTCTGAAGAATATATGTCGCATCCTTCAAGTCCTGGCTGTCCACATCGTCACCGACAGCTTCATAAGTGATGCTGACACCACCTGCAAGGTCAAGACCAAGCTTAATTCCGGACATGCTTCCGTCCTTTGAGCTGCCCCATCCGAAAACTACCGTATAAGCAAGAAATGCAATTACGGCAATCCACGCGAGGGACTTTAAAATTTTCTTAACCATTTTCTTTTTTTCCTTTCGCTTATGCTTATATTAGGTAATTGCGAAACTATATAATTGAAAGCGGACGTTGTACAAATGTATATCGTCAAAATTGCGTTTCGCAAACGCCTAATGCTTATATATAGATAATTGCATAACACCTGCATCAAAATGCCTGTGTCCGCAATCAACTAATATCTGACTTGACGAAGCTTTTCAGGCTCCATTCCTTAACCGAACCGGAATTACTCCTCGTCCTCATCGGCGAGTGCTGCCTTAATCATGATTGCGCACTCAACTCTCTTTCTCTCCATCTCACAGCCAACCTCATAGCTATCATTGATATTGCCATGGAAATTGTATGAGTTAGCGGCACAGCCACCGCTGCAGAAAAGCTTTGCAAAACAGTCCTTACACTTAGGCTTGGAATATACGTTGCACTGCTTAAATTCCTCACAGATATTCTTCTTCACAATGCCGTCATCCACATTGCCGAGAAGGAAATCCTCATTGCCCACGAACTGATGGCAAGGATATAAGTCACCCCAAGGTGTAACAGCAAGATACTCCGTGCCTGAACCACAGCCTGAAAGTCTCTTGTACACACAAGGACCTCCCGTAAGGTCAATCATGAAGTGGAAGAAGTTAAAGCCTCTGCCTTCCTTCTCTCTCTTAATCATCTCAACTGCAAGCTTATCATACTCCTCGAAAATCTGAGGCAGATCCTCTGTTCTTAGTGCATACGCATCCTCAGGAGCAGCCACAACAGGCTCTACGGAAATCTGCTTAAAGCCCTGATCAGCAAGACTTAAAACATCATTGGAAAAATCAAGGTTATAGTGAGTGAATGTACCTCTCACATAATAGTTGGTCTGATTGCGGCTCTCGGCAACCTTCTTGAACTTAGGCATGATGAGGTCATAGCTTCCCTTGCCGTTGCGGAACGGTCTCATTCTGTCATGAACTTCCTTACGTCCGTCGGTGCTCAATACGATATTTCCCATCTCCTTATTCACGAAGTCGAGAATATCGTCATTTAAGAGAACGCCGTTCGTTGTGAGTGTGAATCTGAACTTCTTGTTGTTCGCTTCCTCGATTGAACGTCCGTACTCTACGAGCTGCTTTACAACCTCCCAGTTCATAAGCGGCTCTCCGCCAAAGAAATCCACCTCAAGATTTCTTCTTGAACCTGAATTGGCAACCAGGAAATCAAGGGCTTTCTTTCCCACTTCAAAGCTCATGAGAGCTCTTCTTCCATGATATTCGCCTTCCTCGGCAAAACAGTACTGACATGCCAGGTTACAGTCATGTGCAATATGTAAACACAGTGCCTTTACAACCGGCTGGCGGTTCTTAAAGCTGTCTATGTAATTTTCGTAAATATCCTCCGTAAAAAGAGAACCTGCTTCCTTAAGCCCGGTTATCTCCTCGTATGCTTCCTTAATGTCATCCGCCGAATACTTGTCCTCAAGCCTGGCACTAATCTCCTCGAGACTCATGTTCTCGTACATAGGTATCATATCATAGACTATCTCATCAACAACATGTACAGAGCCGCTGTTGACATCGAGTACAATATTATACCCGTTATTTTTATACTGGTGTACCATCATAATTCCTTCCTAAACTTAAGCTCTACCTTAACCGCAATAGACCGGATAGCCGTCCTCAGACAGCCGTCCGGTTCACGCGGGGCATTATTACGCTATGTAAATATATGCCTGATTATTTGTTCTCACAGCTCTGGTTACCGACTGTGCAGGATGTCTTACATGCTGACTGGCAGGATGTCTGGCACTCGCCACAGCCGCCCTTCTTCATGGACTCCTTAAGATTTCTTGTGTTAATTGTCTTAACGTGCTTCATGAAAAACACCTCCTTATTAAAATAAGCTCAATAGATTATATCACATAGTTTTGATTTTTAAAAGCTTTTTTTATAATTGGTAAATTTAGGTAAATTAACTATAAATTATATTATTTGTTATAATAGTTACCCCAGTTGTCGACAATATCCTTTGCCTCGTTGATTCCAAGACCTGTTCTGTCGCGGACCTCTCTTATGGCATCTGTTATGGAACCGCTCGCAATGAGTGCATTTATCAGGTCAAGTTCCTCCTGTGTGAACTTAGCGCCCGCTATCTCAACATAGTTCGTTGAAGCTGTCTGTGACTGAACTGCCTGAGCTGCCTCTGCATAGCTTGAAGAAGCCACAGTCTCTGCAGCCTTCTTCTTTCTCTTTGATGCAAGCACAAAGTAAAGTACAAACAACAGAATACCGATTACAACTGCAGCTATACCTGCAATAGTGAGTATCCTTATATTGGATAATACGCATACCTCAAGGCATATCGGAAGAACATACTCATCAATCTCATCGTCGTCAAAACCTGCCTCTTCAAACCACTCCTTCATGTACTTATATGCCTCATCGTCAAGCTTCTGTACGTTTCCCTCAAATTCATAAGGAACATCCGTATAGTAGCCTGCATCGCCGTATTGAATAACGTCCCATGTGCTGTTGCATATATCCTCGAACAAATCCTTGTCATCATGCTCAACCTTGATTGACATATAATATGTGTCATAGTCATCATATACGGGAATAATATAAAAATAACTGTATGTACGACCTGTCACATTTCCCGTCTTGGAATTCTTTCTTGTAGTCTCAAGAGTTCCGTATGTGTCCAATGCCGCATAGATTTCCGTCTTAACCGCATCTCCGACCTTAATCTCGTCATAATTGACATCGTAAATATCATAAGGCTTCATAAATGCCGACTTAATATCGTTTCTTCCACCTATTAAAATCGCGAGTCCAAAAATTATGAACACGAATGCCACTGAAATCATCCCACTGCCGTTTGTTCTTTTCTTTGCCATCTTCCTTTTTCCTCTCATATTTATTTGTGATAAAATCTATTCTCCCGATACCGGGATTTCCTTAAGCAGAACCGCATACGGTCCTGAATACAGGCTGCTCTCATAGCGTTCCTTTGAAAATACCATGCTGCTTTGTGCCTCAATGAGGCTTCCGTTTATCGAGCCTCCGGTTACAAGGCTTACTTTTCCGTTATCATACAGATATGCAAGTCTTACCTCGCCCGCAAAATGTCCTGACATTGGATTCATGTTAAAGTCCGAAAAGCTCACAACATGAAGTACTCTTCCCGACTTCATCTGCTCAAGACCCAATGTTCCGTTATTCACAACCATCTTGTTGTATTCGCCGGTAGGTTCCGTTTTAAGGTACTGTGCCATTCTGAGACCGCCATGAATGTTTTTCAAAACACCATCCTTTATAAGTTCACAGTCCCTCATACGTATTCCGTCATTGCTGTAGGGAACTGCTGAGTGAAGTACAATGTTGAGCTTTTCACCGCCCACATTCTCTCCCTGTACATTCATTCCCGTTTCATAGGTTGAATACTTAGGATAAATATTATTCGCATCAGCTCTCCACTTGTAGAATGAAAGTACTTCCCTTACGCTGTCCTCCGACAAAAGTACATCATACCTTCCTGCTGCAGGTGCCTTGTCAGCCTTGGCTCTGTCAACAACGACCGCAAGCTTGTCAGCGACGAGCTTCTCCAAACCGGACTCCGAAAGCTCATCATAAGAAAAATCCTGATACATCTCAACATCTGCAGGTGTAAGACACTGAACAACAAATTCGCCCTTAACCGAGCACTCCTCATAAGAACATTCAACACCGTTACTGTTAAAAATACTTACATTTCTCTTCTCTACAAAAAGCTCAGCCGAATTGAGGAAGCTGTCTTTTCTGTTGTCTGCCGCAAAAAGTGCCTTCGTCATTCGTCGCGCCGCATCCTCAAGTGACACCTCCGCCAGGTTTCCTTCAGCCTTTATAAAATTCTCCCTGCCGCCCTTTACAAGCTCATAGTAAGGATTCATCGCAAAACCGGCAGCATAATATGCATCACTGATTGTATTCTTCACATCATTCTCATCCATACCCTGATGAATCATACATGAAGCTGCTCCACGACGACTCCTTGTGTCGTCGTCATGATATACCGTCACATTCCACTCATCAAGCTTCTCCGTACGCGTCATATCAAGAGTCTGTCTGATAAAAAACATTTCCTTGCAGTTTTTCTTAACCTCAGTAACCAGATAACTCTGAATGCCGAGAGCCTTGAGCGCGCCAATAATTATATCTTTCATATTTTTTATCCTATCCTAATCTGATTTTTGCCTTAATGTAAGGACCACCATCCGATACCTTCACGAACTCCTTATAGCCCTTACCGCAGAAACCGCTTCCTCTGAGTTCAAAATCATCGGATACCATTGTTATCGATTTGAGAAGATCAGGCACATATCCGGTGAGAACTATCGGCGAATATATCTTCCCGGTAAGCTTTCCGTCCTTAATTTCCCTTGCCATATTTACAAGGCACTGTATTCCCCAGTTTTTCGGATCCTCCATTCCGCTTGTGGCATTTTCAAGAAGGAATCCGTCCGATATTGAGGCAATCATATCCTCAAGCTTATCATGACCTGCCTCAAAGTATGTGTTGGTCATGCGGGTATATGCCTTTCTTCTGTAGCTCTCTCTTCTTGAATTTCCTGTAGGCACCGTGTTAAGTCTCATCGCTGCCATTGTGTCTGATATTCCCTGCTTTAATACACCGTTCTCGATTATCAGCGTGTCCTCAGCCTCCACGCCATCATCATCAAAGAAATAGCTTGCGACCTCGTCCGCTGCCGCTGCTCCGTCATGCATATTGATAAGAGGTGAAGCAACATACTCACCTACATATTCCTCGGCAAGAGCTCTCTTCTTGGCAAACATATCCATCTCAACGCCATGGCCGAAAGCTTCATGTACAATCATTCCCGTAACCTCAGGCGTACATATGCAGTCATATTCCCCCGGTGTAATCGGTTCGCTGTCAAGAAGTGCTATAGTCATCTCAACCGAATGCTCCATGCTGCTCTCCAGCTTATCAAGCACCTCGGCTCCTCCGAGATTGGATGCACTGGTAAAATAACTCCTGACCTCGCTGTCCTTCCTTGCGGCAAATGACATTGCACAGTCAGTTATCATAATATTCTGTTCCATATCCTTATTCTCAGACAAAAACAGCTTGGAATATTTTCTGCAGCTCAATCTGGTGCCACAGTCAAGAATCCTCTCATCCGAATCAATTCCCTTCTGTCTGAGAGCAGAAAGCTTGTCCACTATAGCCTGCGCTCCGAGTGTGAATGGACTAATCTCATACTGAGTGCTCTTTACAAAGCTTACAGGTTCATCATTAAGCTTTGCCAGCTTTATCTTCTCCACACAGTCAGGAACCGCCTTCTTAAGCTTCTCTATCTCTTCCACGATGCTCTCCGCCTGCTTTTTCACATCATTCTCAAGCTTATTAAATGAATACTCCGCATATTCTCCGTCAGAATATGTCTTGACAACAAAGCCTCTGTTGCAGAGCATTCCGAAATCACCGAGGTTAATTCCCGATGCCGACACGGAATATATTTTTGCCTCGGAATCAACCGCAAGTACCGATGCATATTCGTATTTTTCAAGCAAAATATTCAAAAGCTCCTTAAGTGCAGGCTTGGCAAGCTTAAGGAATCTGCTTTCTTCAACGTTTTTTCTGTCTCCCATTTTCTTTCCTCTTCAAGTCAATGATATTCGCAATCCGCTTCGCTACTTGCTCATATAAACTATGGCAGTTCAGCATATACGCTGTACTGCCATAGTTATATTACTTCACATTACATAATTTGTCCAGTAGTCCTCTTTTCCTATTGGATTCAGGCGTCAAAACATGCTTTCACAACTTTAATATGTATATCCTGTTATGATTATGCATATCTGCTTCGTACAACGGAGCTGATATGCATAAATATAACATGATATACACTTTTAAAATAAATCAGGATGTTTTAACACCTGAATCCTATTGTTAAATAAATCACAACCTTATGCATTGAACATTACTTTCTCGCTGTTAAACGCCTTTGTCATGACAACAACCAGTATGGCTGCAAACGCATAAGTACTTATTGTAGTCGCAAGGAAATTCGGCATTGTAATCTCCCTTGCCAGAATATCCTTAAATGCCATCGAACTGCCGTATACAGGTATGAGATACTTGTAAAACACGCCGTCCGCGGAAGTATACATTGTCACCATGCCTGCGACAAGCACGAGGATGTACACGGGCGATATATAGGATGATGCCTCCTTTACGTTCCTTGCAAACACAGCCACCATACAGATTATTGACACATAAAGGAGCACAACACCTATCATGAGAATAACCATCTGTACAATCTGTGTTCCGGTAAAACTTATTGTCATGCCTGCAAGCGTATCGCCGTCACCGATATTTTTGATAAGCATCGGAAGTGCGATTATCATTGATATAATGTATACCGCCGCCGACATCACAGCAAGTATCGCAAGCGAAAATACCTTTCCGAGAACAATCTGCTCACGCCTGACAGGTGACAGGAGCATTGTCGCAAGCGTTCCTCTCTCCTTTTCTCCTGCTATCATGTCAACGCCAAGTCCCATGGCTCCCGCAAATATAAGCATCGTAATAAAGTACGGAAGCATCATTCCAAGCATCTTTCCGACAGCCTTATCCTCATCCTGAAGCCGTGTATCACTGACATTGAACATCTCAACTGCGGCATAGTTTCCGAATCTGTTTCCGAGAAGCACCTGCTTGTATGCATCAAGATATGAAGCGTAGACATCCCTTGCCTGTGATGAATAATCCTCTGAAGGATTGTAAAAAATTTCAATCTCCGGTGTCATTACCTTATCAATGTCCTTCACGCCAACATTGACCTGTTCCTCAAAATCATCCGGGAATATCACAACCAAATCGGTTGTCCTGTCATAAAGCCCGCCCTTGGCAGCTTCTATTCCATTGCTGTCTGCTCCGTCAAGGCATGTATAGCCATCAATCCCCGCTGTCTGTGCAAAGGTCTTAAAGCTCTCCGGTTCATTCACGACATATACAACCGGGACATGCTCCTGCACATCGTCAATCTGGCTCTTAACAAGCATTCCTATGAGTGAAAAAAGACCTACAACCAGAATAACCGGAAGTATGAACAGTGACATAATCATCTTTCTATCCTTGAAAACTCTTCTGAGTTCCTTAGAAACAATAGCCTTGATACCGTACATTTATCTGTCCTCCTTATGATTAATTCTGTAAAGTTCAAAGAAGGCATCCTCTAAGTTGTCCATGCCCGTCTTATCATATATATCCTTAAGCGTCCCCTCAGCCGTCTTTTTTCCGTCTATTATCACAACAAGTCTGTCACAGAGCTTTTCAGCTTCCGACATTATATGCGTTGACACTATGACAAGCTTCCCCTTTTTCTTAAGTCCAAGAAGATAATCCGTAACAGAACGTGCCGTGATAATATCAAGCCCCGAAGTAGGCTCATCAAAAATAACTATATCCGGATCATGCACAAGACTCACCGCAATCGCCGCCTTCTGCTTCATTCCCGTCGACAGCTCCTCTATCTTCTTGTCCTCAAAGCCGTCTATTCCAAAATAAGAGAACAATTCTTTTCTGCGTTCTTCAAGCTTATCCTCGGGAACCTGATGGAGCTTTCCGAAAAAATCAAAAAGATACCTTGCCGAGAACTGCGGATCAAGCTTAATCTCGTTAGTGAGAAATCCTATACTCGCTCTCACTGCCTCAGGCTCCTTCACGGTATCATGTCCGTCTACGGTCACGGTTCCGCTTGTCGGCCTTAAAAGTGTTGCAATGCATCTTAACGTGGTTGTCTTGCCTGCTCCGTTAGGTCCTAAAAGTCCAAGTATCTCACCCTTCTCTGCCTCAAACGATACATCATCAACAGCAACCTTGGTATTGCTCTTTGTCTTAAGCTTCTTCATCTGTCCGGATGACAGCTTATAAATTTTTGTCAGATTTCTAATCTCTATCATATCCGCTCCTCCAACTCGTAAAAGCTATTAGTCTTTGTTTCAGCTTACAAACCCATTATACATCCCAATAGCAAAATGTCAAGTATTTTTTACATTTCGCCATTGCAGCATATTCCGCCATCGCAGCCAATGTTATGCACATAAAATCAGCTCCACATGGTTTTACACCTGAATCCTATTACATAAAAAACCGGATTCTAAATGATATTCATATCATAATTGATATCCATACCAAATAAAATCCGGTTCTAAGCCTCTCTATGTACTTATTCTGTTACAAATGCCTTCATTCTGTCCTCAAGGTCCTGTGCAATCTGCTTAAGCTGTACAGCTTCATTCGCAATGCCCTCAATGGTACCCATTGCCATGGATGTCGATGCGCTCGTCTCCTCAGTGGATGCCGCATTCTCCTGCGATACTGATGAAAGGTTCTGTATGACATCAACTACCTTTTCTTTTGACTTATCCATGTTGGCAACGCTTGCGGCGATGCCGTCGATTCTGTCTATAAGTCCTGTAATTCCCTTTATTACCTGATTTAAGATGTCAGCCGTCTTTTTCATGTCCTCGGACTGCTTGTTGACAATCTTATTAACCGCATCTGTTTTCTCAACCGTCTCATTCGACTTAGTCTCAAGGTCATGTATTATATCCTGAATATCTGCGGCTGATGATGTCGTCTGTTCCGCAAGCTGCTTGATATTCTCAGCTACGACTGCAAATCCGCGGCCTGCATCTCCCGCTCTTGCAGCCTCAATGGAGGCGTTGAGTGAGAGAAGATTTGTCTGGCTTGCTATCTCTGTTATAAGACTGACAACCTCCGCAATCTTCTCAGCAGCCTGGTTTGCCTCGTGTGTCTTATCACTTACAACGCCGATATGCTCAACCATCTCATGCTGTCCGTCAATAAGCTGCTTTAAAATGTTCTCGGCATTCTCACCGAGCTCCTTCATATCGTCGGCATCCTTTGCGAGTGCTTCCGAGTTATCGTTCACCTCATCTATCATATTTCCAATTTCGACAACACTCTCGGATGCACTCTGTGTCTCCTGGGCAAGCATTGTAGCGCCGTTAGCCATCTCATCAACCGCTCTGTCGGTATCCTTCATGTTTGCCATTGTGTTGGCTGCCGATTCACTCAGGCTGTCGGACTGAGTAAAAAGTGCCTTGCTCTGTGTCTTAAGGTCAGCTACAACCCCCGTAAGTTCCCCTCTCAGCTTTAACACGGCATTCATTATATTTCCTGCCTCATCCCTAAGCCTTGCAAAGCGTGCTTCCTTTCTCACATCGTTTTCACGGAAATCAAGTGCTGCAAGCTTTTCAACAGCTCCTGCCGCATACTCTAAAGGAGAAATCATTCTGACTATGAAGAAGAATACTGCTGCAATTGCAAGCAGACCTATAACAACCGATATAACCGTAACATTTACGATGAGCTTAATGGAATCCGCCATAACCTCGCTGTCATCCGCAGATATTACAAGAATAAAGCTTCCGTTCTGTCCCGTGTAACATGAAGCATACTTTACGCTGCCGTTAAAATTATATTGAACAACACTCGTATCATGCACAATTCCCGATTTTAAATCCTTCACATAGGACTTTACAACCGCATTCTCCACACTCTTTCCTATCTTGTCCTGATTAGGATGATAGAGCATGGTTCCGTCCGCATCCACAATATAACCATAAGATGACGAAACACCTTCAAGTCCGACACCAGCTAAAATTGTCTGAAGGACTCCCGGATTGAATGCCTTGTCCGTTCCCAGATCCGCTATGATATTGTCGACCTGACGTCCGTATGCTACCGCAATATCATTCATGTAATTCCATACAGCCTTCTTGTAACTCACTCTCGACTGATGGATTGAAAAATAATTGATTGTTCCTCCCATGATGATACACACAATCAATGTCACCATAATAAGTCTGAACTTAATTGATTGATAAAATTTCATCCTCATGTAAAATTCCTCCTGTACATATTTTTTGTTTTTTCCTTCAACTTTTCCCTTAAATACTGCCCTTTTATGGCAGAATTTTACCATCCTGTACAGGAAGCGTCAATAAATAATCTTTCCTAATTTTGGTACCATTTTTGATAATTTTTGTATGTTTTTTTATAATGTGAACAAATTTAACGGAATAAATTTAAATAGCATTGTTGGAAATTATGTGTTATAATAGATATATATTTGCTTGAAAAGAGGTTAATCATGACTAATACGAACGAATCTGCAGAAAATTATCTTGAAACAATATTGGTTCTGAGCAAGAAGCTTCCCGTAGTCCGTGCCGTTGATATATCGAACGAACTTGGCTTTAAGAAGTCAAGCGTCAGCATTGCAATGAAGAATCTTCGGCTCAAGAATCAGATCACGGTTACCGATGCCGGTTTTATATATCTCACCGATGAGGGACGCGCCATAGCCGAGATGATATATGAGCGCCATGAGCTCTTGTCTTCATGGCTTGTCACACTCGGTGTTGACCCTGAGATTGCAGCCGAGGACGCATGCAAGATAGAGCACGTCATAAGTCCCGAGAGCTTTGATGCCATCAAAAAGCATGTGCATCGTCAGGAGGCCTGACTTTATGAAAAAGAATATTTTCCGCCGTGTGGGTGCCGTGCTTATGCTCACAATGTGCACAGGACTGTTTGCGGGCTGTTCAAAAAAAGGAGCTGCAAAGACAGATATCAATATCGCCGTCATGACAGGTCCTACAGCCATAGGTCTTGTTAAGGTTATGGATGACAATGAGAACGGCAATGCCGCCAACAACTATAACTTTCAGGTTTACGGCGAAGCAACGGAGATTTCAACAGGACTTGTTAAAGGTGAGCTTGATGTCGCATGTGTTCCGTGCAATCTTGCAAGTGTACTCTACAACAAAACCGACGGTGGCATCGTCGTTGCAGGAATCAACACCCTCGGCGTACTGTACATAGTGGAGACCGGTGACAGCATTCACTCCGTATCGGATCTTGCCGGTAAGACAATATACACAACCGGTCAGGGGACAACCCCCGAATACACCCTGCGCTATATTCTCTCAGGCAGCGGACTCAATCCCGACAGTGACGTCACAATAGAATTCAAGAGCGAAGCCGCCGAGGTCGTAAGCGCCTTAACCGAGAACCCTGATGCCATCGCGATGCTTCCTCAGCCTTATGTCACCGTTGCAATGAACAACAATGACAGGCTTCATATTGCTCTCGATGTGACCGAGGAATGGAATAAGATTTCCGACTCCTCCACCGTCGTCACGGGCGTTGTGGTTGCAAGAAAAGAATGGGTTGACGCTCATACGGATGCATTCAATGCTTTCCTTGAAGAATATCCCGCATCAGCAGCATACACCAATGACAACATAGCTTCTGCCGCCGGGCTTATTGAACACTTCGGCATTTTCAAGGCAGCAATCGCCGAAAAAGCAATACCTTACTGCAATGTCACCTTCATATCGGGCGGCGATATGAAGTCTGCGATTTCAGGTTATCTTACCGCCCTGTATGAACAGAATCCGTCAGCTGTCGGGGGTTCACTTCCGGGCGATGACTTCTATTACATGGGCAGATAATATTTTACTAAAAGCTTGGGAGACAGTATGAAAAAGGTATCTCATCATACAGTTCACAGTACAACTTCAAAAAAAAGGCAGCTGTTCATGCGTGTAATGGCAATTTTTTTCTGGCTCACTGCATGGGCCGCTGCCGCTAAGCTTATCGACCGGGAACTTTTTCTTCCCGGTCCTCTTTTAGTTTTATCAGCTCTTTCAAGGCTTATCGCATCCGACAGCTATCTGCCCGCCATCGGCAATTCAATGACGAACATACTATGCGGTTATCTGCTTGCGCTCCTATCCGGAACTCTTCTTGCCGTAATATCATATCGTGCAGAAGTCCTCAGAGCTTTTGTCTCTCTTCCGCTGCGCATAGTACGGACAATTCCCGTCGCCTCGTTCATAATACTTGCTCTGCTGTGGTTTTCCTCAAAAAGACTTGCACTTGTCATTTCTTTTCTCATGGTTGTTCCAATCATATATGAGAATGTTCTTGAAGGATTGGACAATACGGACAAAGAACTGCTTGAGATGTCGTATATTGTAAAAATGCCTCTTGCCAAAAAAATAAAGCTTATATACTTTCCTCAGATTTTCCCATACCTTTGTGCCGCCCTCTCAACAGGAGCCGGTCTTGCCTGGAAATCAGGTGTCGCCGCGGAGGTCATAGGCATCAGCCGCAACACTATAGGAAACAGGCTGTATCAGTCAAAAATATACCTTGACACTCCCGAACTGTTTGCATGGACACTTACCATCATTTTTATAAGCCTTATGTCCGAGTCGGCAATAAAAGCACTTCTGAGGCTCATGCAGAAAAAAGTCTGTCTGTGATATGCAAGGAGGTACAATGATACTTAACATTTCAGCAGTGAACAAAAAATATAATACCGATATTGTCCTTAATAACTTTTCGCTCACCATTGACAAAAAAGACCGGAGTGCCATTCTCGGAGCATCAGGCACAGGAAAAACCACTCTGCTCAGAATAATACTCGGTCTTGCCCCTGCAGACAGCGGCAGTGTATCCGCTGACGATAACCTTCATCAGCTTGTGGTCTTTCAGGAGGACAGACTTCTGATGCCATTCAGCGCTGTCGACAACATCAATATCTATCCTTATCCTTTTGACAAAAATAAAGCCCTGCAGCTTCTCTCACAGCTCGGGCTTGATGATGTCGCCGTTTCACAAAAGCATGCCAATGAATACAGCGGAGGGATGAAAAGACGCCTTGCAATAGCCAGAGCCCTCTACGGATGCACCCGCGTCAGCGAACTTTTTCCGGACGAACCCATACTTTTGATTATGGATGAACCGTTCAAGGGCTTAGATTCCGAGCTTAAGGACAAGGTCATCCTCACGGTCAACGAAGTGTTAGAAGCAACAGCCGGTGCCCTTCTTCTGGTAACACATGATGAAAAAGAGGCCGCAGCACTCGGCTGCAGCCTCGTAAAGCTCTGATTGTCATGCGGATATTTCCGTTCTGACTCACAAGCATATATCTACTTATCGTCCGTGTCCCATTTATCACAGAGCGATATAATCTGGTCGGCAAACTTTCCCATATCCTTGTTGGCAAGACCATCACTCTTTTTTACTATCGCAAGAAGCCTCTGTGCCGCCGCAAGAAGTCTTGCATATATTCCTGATGCCGGTCTTGTCTTCTTCTCCACCGGAACCGGTACCGCCTCATACTCAAATGTGCCGTCGGCAAGATTAAATATTGTTCCGCTGTAAGGTGCATAGGCTCTCTGTCCATGTTCAATCTTCAGACATTCCGTAAAGCTGACTGCCACCGAATCTTCGCCATGAACCACAAAAACCTTGTCAGGCTTTTTCTTAAACGCGCTTATCCATTCAATAAGTCCGTTCTTATCGGCATGCCCGCTCAACCCCTTCATTGTCAATATCTCAGCTCTCACCTCTATAGTCTCTCCAAAGAGCTTAACCTCCTTCGCGCCTTCAATTATCGCACGTCCTAAGGTTCCCGTCGACTGATACCCCACAAAAAGAATTGTCGATTCAGGTCTCCACAGGTTATGCTTGAGATGATGTCTTATTCGTCCGGCATCACACATTCCGGATGCCGATATGATGACCTTCGGTGTTGTATCAAAGTTGATAGCCTTAGATTCCTCACTTGTGATTGAAAGGTGCAGATTCTTAAATGTCAGCGGATTAATCCCCTGCCTTACAAGTACCGTGGCATCCTCGTCATAGCACTCTTCCCTGCTATCCACAAACACCGCCGTAGCTTCAACAGCCATCGGACTGTCCACATACACCGGAAAATCAGGTATTCCCTTTACAAGCTGTTGCTGCTTAATCTGTCTTATAAAGTATAATATCTCCTGAGTTCTTCCGACTGCAAATGACGGTATGACAACATTCCCGCCTCTTTTTAACGTATTCTCTATAATCCTGCCAAGCTCGGCTGCATAATCCGGCTTCTCCGCGCCGTGAAGTCTGTCACCATAAGTCGATTCCATCACAACATAGTCCGCTTCTTCAGTGTACGCCGGATCCTTAAGAAGCGGCTGATGCTTGTTGCCTATATCTCCTGAGAATACTATCTTTCGCTCAACTCCGTCTTCACTCAGCCATACCTCTATACTTGCCGAGCCGAGAAGATGCCCTATATCTGTAAATCTTATTTTAATTCCGTCACACACCTCAACAGTCTCGCCATACATACAGGATGTGAATCTTTTAATAATTCCGTCCGCATCCTCCATTCCGTACAGCGGTACCGTCGTCTCCACACTGCTGCTTCTCTTAGCCTTGCGGTTCTTCCACTCAGCCTCCATAATCTGAATGTGTGCACAATCACGAAGCATTATGCTGCTTAATTGTGTCGTCGCCTCAGTCGCATACACTCTCCCTCTGAAGCCTCGTGCATACAGAAGCGGAAGCAATCCTGAATGGTCAACATGTGCGTGCGTCAAAAACACATAATCAATCATAGCCTCCGACACCGGAAGCGGTACATTCTCAAATACGTTAATCCCTTGTTCCATACCATAATCCACCAGAATATGCTTTCCGCATGCCTCAAGGTAATGACAGCTTCCGGTTACTTCATGGTCTGCTCCGATAAATTCCAGTCTCATACCGACACCTCCATCGTTACGCTGCATATAATATATAGTAAATTATACTATTAATTAGTAATATTTCCAAGTAATTTTTGTAATTTTCGAAATAGTTTATATTATTTTATATTCAATTTGCAATCAAATCCTTAAAGGGAGGTCTCATGAAAAAAACAGTATATTTTGATAATGCCGCAACAACACGCGTACATCCCGATGTACTAAGTGCAATGATACCTTACTTTTGCGATGAATACGCCAACCCCTCCGGTGCATATAAAACTGCCGCAAATGCCGAACGCGCAGTCAACCGTGCCAGAATACAGGCCGCCGGTCTTATCGGTGCACGCCCGAACGAAATATATTTTACAAGCGGCGGCTCCGAATCGGACAACTGGGCTATAAAGGGATATTCAAGAGAAATACGAAAGAAAAGGCAGGGTGCATCCTGTCATATAATCACTTCATCAATCGAGCATAACGCCGTTATAAACTCGTGCCGCTCTCTTGAAGCAGAAGGCTTTGCCGTGACATATCTTCCCTGTGATTCTCAAGGTTTTGTCCACCCCGAAGCAGTGCTCTCGGCTCTGCGTGAGGACACAATTCTTATATCGGTCATGACCGCCAACAATGAGGTCGGCTCGGTACAGCCCATAAAGGCGATAGGACAGATTGCACACCGGCACCAGATAGTATTCCACACCGATGCAGTCCAGGCCTACGGTCATATTCCCATCAATGTTAATGACTGCATGATTGACATGATGAGTGTCAGCGCCCACAAATTTCACGGACCTAAGGGTGTCGGTTTTTTATATATCAGAACCGGACTTGAATTTCCAGGCTATATTGACGGCGGTTCGCAGGAAAACGGTCATCGCGCAGGAACTTCAAATGTCCCGGGAATCGTAGGACTCGGAAAAGCATGTGAAATATCGCGTCGCAATATGCAAAAAAACATTAACGGCATGATGCGTCTGCGAGGCCGCATCATACGCCGCATAAAGCAAGGACTTCCTGATGCTGTTTTGACAGGATCCGAGCAGATGCGTCTCCCAAACAATATAAGCTTCTGTTTTCCCCACGTCGAATCATCAGCCCTTCTTGCCATTCTTGATTCCGAGGGTATATGTGCCTCCGCCGGAAGTGCATGCTCAACCGGAGCTGCCGGACCATCCCATGTCCTCATTGCCATGGGAATAAGCCCTGACCTTGCCGGTGGTTCACTCAGGCTTACAATATCAGATGAGACCACGGCACAGGAAGCAGATTTTGTTGCCGATACGGTAATCAGGGCTGTAAAAAAGCTCCAAATGTGAACAAATGTAACTTGTATACTAGTTGACAATTTGCATGAATTTGTTATAATTCAAATATACTTAAGAATTTCATATTCATTTGAGGAGGTATACAAATGCAAATGACTTTTCGCTGGTACGGCGAGGGCAACGATACCGTTACCCTCAGCCAGATCCGTCAGATTCCGGGAGTTGACGGAATCGTGTGGGCGCTTCACGACAAGCAGCCCGGAGAGATATGGGAACCTGATGAGATAGAAAAGGTGGTAAATCAGATTAAGTCCTATGGCTTTAATGCGGATGTCGTTGAGAGTGTAAATGTCCATGACGATATCAAAATAGGGCTTCCGACGCGTGACCGCTATATTGAAAATTACAAGCAGACGCTTAAAAACCTTAAGCAGTTCGGCGTCAAGGTTGTCTGCTACAATTTCATGCCTGTGTTCGACTGGACGAGAACCGACCTTTTCCACCCTGTCGGTGACGGCTCCACAGCACTTTATTACGAGAAGGATAAAATTATCAACGACCCGAAAGAAATGGCAAAATATATTCTCGAAAAATGTGAAGGCTTCACAATGCCGGGCTGGGAGCCTGAGAGGATGGCTCACCTTAGTGAACTCTTTGAAGCGTACAAGGATGTCACAAAAGAAAAGCTGTGGGACAATCTCAAATATTTTCTCGAAGCCATTATGCCTGTCTGCCATGAGTGCGGCATCAAGATGGCCATACATCAGGATGACCCGCCTTGGGATATATTCGGACTTCCAAGACTGCTTGTGGACGAGCCTGCCATTGACCGCTTTTTGAATATGGTGGACGATGAGTACAACTGTCTTACACTCTGCTCCGGTTCACTCGGCTCTAACCCTGAAAATAACGTAGCAGATATAATAAGAAAACACTGTGACAGAATTGCATTTGCGCACATCAGAAATGTTAAGCATTTTCCTAACGGTGATTTCTCCGAAGCCTCCCACCGCGACCGTGACGGCGACATAGGCATCCTTGACATTGTAAAGGCATATCATGACTGTGGCTTTAACGGCTATGTACGTCCGGACCACGGACGACATATCTGGGGTGAAAAGTGTCGTCCCGGATACGGACTTTACGACCGTGCCCTCGGAATCATGTACCTGTTAGGCTGTTTTGACACACTCGAAAAATTTGACAATTCACTCAGATAATTTCTGCCGTGGAATTACAGAATGGAGAATTAACATGAAGCTTACTTTAGAAGGAATAAAAACCGATGACCTGAAGGACTGCAGGCTGCCCGAATATAATGTGGATAAAATGCGTCATGCGACCTCGGCACATCCCATATGGCTGCACTTCGGTCCCGGAAATATTTTCCGCTCCTTTATATGTGCCGCCGCACAGCGATTATTAAATCAGGGAGAAATGTCTACAGGAATCATCTGTGCCGAGAGCCATGGAACGGAAATCGTCACGGAATGTTACCGTCCTCATGATAATCTGTGCGTGTCCGTCACCATGAACCCGGACGGAAGCATCGACAAGGAGATAATCGGCTCCATTGCCGAGTCGCTCACGACACAATATGATATGGACAGACTTATCGAGATATTCTGTGCCCCGACTCTTCAGATAGTATCATTTACCATAACCGAAAAGGGATATGCAATAACGGACAGCTCCGGAGCTTACACGCAGCAGATAAAAGAAGACATGACAGCCGGACCTGACAAGTGCAGCCACCTCATGTCACTGCTCGCCGGTCTCTGCATCAGACGTTTCCACTCATGCGGCAAACCTCTGGCACTGGTGTCAATGGACAACTGCTCACACAATGGTGAAAAGCTTAAAAATTCCATCGCAGCCATAGCCTCCGCATGGAAAACACACGGATACATCGATAATGACGAGCTCAATTACCTTGAAAACTCCATATCATATCCATGGAGCATGATTGATAAAATCACCCCAAGACCTGATGCCGGGATTGAGCACCGTCTTGAAGCCGACGGAATTGACGATATCAAGATTTTCGTGACCCCCGGAGGCGTCTATACAGCCCCGTTTGTCAATGCTGAAAGACCTGAATATCTTGTCATAGAGGATGACTTTCCCAACGGCAGACCTGTTCTTGAAAAAGCCGGCATTTTATTCACCGACCGCGATACGGTGAACAAGGTTGAAAAGATGAAGGTGTGCACCTGTCTCAATCCGCTTCACACATGCCTTGCAATATACGGCTGTCTCTTAGGCTTCACCTCGATATCCGAGGAGATGAAGTCTCATGAGCTGAGGACTTTTATCACCAGAATGGCTTATGAGGAGGGTATGCCCGTCGTTGTAAATCCCGGCATAATCAACCCGAAGGACTTTTTAGATGAAGTGCTTACGCAGAGACTTCCCAATCCTTTCATGCCTGACACGCCTCAGAGAATTGCAACCGATACCTCGCAGAAGCTTCCGATACGTTTCGGTGAGACGATTAAGCTTCACATCGAACGCGGCAGTGTCGACGGACTCCGTTTCATACCTCTTGTAATTGCCGGCTGGCTCAGATACCTGCTTGCACTCGACGACAACGGCATACCTTTTACTCCGTCAAGCGACCCTCTTCTTGACAAATGCCGGGCTATGTTAGAAGGAATAACGTTAGGCTGTCATGTTACAACCGAACAGCTTCTTCCGCTTCTGACAAATGCCAACATATTCGGCGTTGACTTAGAAAAAGCAGGGCTGGCAGACAAGATTACGCATTTTTTTAACGAACTGCTTGCCGGAAAAGGTGCCGTACTTGCCACAATAAAGAAATATATATTATGAGAAAGAACACTATATGAAAATAATATCAAGAAATTCTGACGAAACAGGGCGTGCATACGCCCTGCGTGTCTTAAAAGAGAACATAACCGATACAACACTTATACCCGGAACTCTTCTGTCGGAAAACGAACTTGCCAAGGAGCTCGGGCTTTCAAGAGTTCCTGTACGCGAAGCCCTTATTGAACTCTCCAAATCAGACATTGTGGAGATTCTTCCTCAACGCGGAAGCCGCGTGTCGTTAATCGACCTGAAGCTCGTTGATGAAGCAGGCTTTTTCCGCCGCACTCTCGAATGTGCCGTTGTGAGATTAATCTGCGAACGCAGTGCCTCTGTCCCTCTGCCCGAGGACTTTCTTCTTGCTCTCGGTGCCAATCTTAAGCTTCAGGATTTTTATATCGAAAATCCTTCTCCGGATAAGCTTATGGAGCTTGACAATGAATTCCACCATCTGCTCTTTTCCTTCGCCGACAAGGAACGCTGCTACAGAATGTGCCGTGATATGGGAATTCACTTTGACAGGGTACGCCACCTTGCGCTTCATTCCGTGAAGGATTTAAAGATTGTCAACGACCACCATGCAATTTATGATGCAATACGCTCCGGCAATGCTTTGCAGGGTGAAAAGCTTATGGAGGACCACCTCTCACGTTTTAAGATTGACGAGGAGTTTATCAGAAAAGATTTTCCTAATTATTTTGTTAGCTAATCTCTACTTTTGACCGCTTTTTATGTCAATATATTGCAGTGTATTTTGGATTGCAAAATCCCGTCTTTTTCTTTATAATCAAATTATAAACAGGTGCTTTGTGCGCCCTTTTCAGTACTTATCCATATAATGAATTAGGAAGGGAGAATACTATGAAATTCGGTTACTTTGATGACGCCAACAAAGAGTACGTCATAACAACACCAAAGACTCCTCTGCCATGGATTAACTATCTTGGCTGCGGTGAGTTCTTTTCATTGATTTCCAATACCTGCGGCGGTTACACCTTCTACAAGGATGCCAAGCTTTTACGCCTCACCAGATATCGTTATAATGACGTTCCCAACGATATCAACGGCAAGTACTTTTACATAAAGGACGGAGATACCATCTGGAATCCGGGATGGAAACCGACAAAGACACCTCTTGACAGTTATGAATGTCGTCACGGTATGGGGTACAGCCGTTTTACATCTTCTAAAAACGGACTTAAAGCCGAGCTGCTCTCCTTCGTTCCAATGAACGATAACTGTGAGGTTACACGGCTTATCCTCACCAACGATTCTGACAAAACAAAGTCATTTTCATTATTCTCTTATGTAGAGTTCTGTCTCTGGAACGCTGACGACGACTCAAGGAATTTCCAGAGAAACTTAAGCACAGGTGAAGTTGAGATTGACGGCTCCACAATATATCACAAGACCGAGTACCGTGAACGCCGCAATCACTATGCTATATACTCCGTCAACCATCCTATTGACGGTTTTGATACGATTCGTGACGAATTCCTTGGAGCATACCGTGGAGCACATGAACCTGAGGTAGTTGAACAGGGTCACTCTAAGAATTCAGTTGCAAGCGGCTGGTCACCGATTGCCTCGCAGCAGATTAATCTCACACTTGAGCCTGGTGAGAGTGAATCGCTTATATTCGTGTTAGGTTACATTGAGAATCCACAGGACGAGAAATGGGAGGCCCCTAATGTTGTAAATAAAAAACGCGCCAAGGACATGCTTGCACGCTATGCTGACGACGAGCTCTTTAACAAGGCTTTTTCAGACCTCAATGAATACTGGAGCAATCTTCTCGGCAAATATGAGATTGAGTCGGATAATCCCGAGGTTAACCGTATGGTTAATATCTGGAATCAGTACCAGTGTATGGTAACGTTCAATATGAGCCGTTCAGCTTCGTACTATGAGTCAGGTATCGGTCGTGGAATGGGATTTAGAGATTCGTGTCAGGATCTGCTCGGATTCGTACACCTCATTCCCGACCGCGCAAGAGAGAGAATCATTGATATCGCCTCCACACAGTTCGAGGACGGAAGTGCCTACCATCAGTACCAGCCGCTTACCAAGAAGGGTAATTCCGACATCGGCAGCGGCTTCAACGATGACCCTCTGTGGCTTATCGCCGGAACAAGTGCATATATCCGTGAGACCGGAGATATGTCAATCCTTGATGAGATGGTTCCGTTCGACAATGACGAGAGCAAGGCTAAGCCTCTTCTTGAACATCTCAAGCGTTCATTTGATTATATCGTCAACCACAAGGGACCTCACAAGCTTCCTCTTATCGGCCGTGCAGACTGGAACGATTGTCTCAACCTCAACTGCTTCTCAGAGCATCCGGGTGAATCCTTCCAGACCTTCGGACCTTCTGAGGGACCTGTTGCCGAGTCCGTATTCATTGCCGGAATGTTCGTTAAGTACGGTAAGGAATATGCAGAGCTCTGCTCCTTAAAAGGCGACGATGCCGAGAGCACACGTGCACTCAAGGAAGTTGATGAGATGTACAATACAGTGCTTGAAAGCGGCTGGGACGGAGACTGGTTCCTTCGTGCTTATGACGCATACAGCCACAAGGTTGGTTCCAAGGAGTGCGAGGAAGGCCAGATATACATTGAGCCGCAGGGCTTCTGTGTTCTTGCCGGAATCGGTGTCAAGGAAGGACTTGCAAAGAAAGCACTCGACTCAGTTAAGGAAAGACTTGATACCAAGTATGGTGTCATGATTCTCCAGCCGGCATACACAAGATATCACCTCGAGCTTGGTGAAATCTCCTCCTACCCGCCTGGATACAAGGAGAATGCCGGAATCTTCTGCCACAACAATCCTTGGGTATCAATAGCCGAGACTGTTATAGGCAGAGGCGACAGAGCCTTTGAAATCTACAAAAAGACCTGCCCTGCATACATCGAAGGCATCAGCGAGATACACCGCACAGAGCCTTATGTATACTCACAGATGGTTGCAGGTGCCGATGCAAAGTTCCACGGCGAAGCCAAGAACAGCTGGCTTACCGGTACGGCAGCATGGACATTCGTAAATATCTCTCAGTACATCCTTGGTGTATACCCTACCCACCATGGTCTGAGCGTGAATCCATGTATTCCTGAGGGCTTCGGGGACTTCAAGCTCACAAGAAAGTTCCGTGAGGGTACATATCACATCACAGTCAAGAATCCTGACAATGTACAGAAGGGCGTAAAGAGCATGACTGTTGACGGCAAGTCCGTTGAGGGATGCGTAATTCCTTATGTAAAGGGTCAGACAGAGTATAATGTTGAGATAGTTATGGGCTAATTAACAAGCCATAGGCAGATTAATCCGAATATCTGTCTGTGGCTTTTATACTTGAAAAAACACCCGAATACTATTATAATTTATACATATACAACATGTCAGGACAGCATTGTCTGCTTTATGACTTAAGAAATACAGATAGGAAGGAAGTACATAATATGCGTTTAGTTACCCGTTCCGATTTTGACGGACTTGCCTGCGGAGCACTTTTAAAGGAAGCAGGTATTATTGATTCATGGAAATTCGCACACCCGAAGGATTTACAGGATGGTCTTGTTCCTGTTGATGAGAATGATTGTCTCGCGAATGTTCCTTTCGTTGAAGGCTGCGGTCTGTGGTTCGACCACCACTCAAGCGAGCATGAGCGCAACGAGCTTAAGGGAAAGTACAAGGGAGAGAGCCGTATCACACCTTCATGTGCCAGAATCATATATGAGTATTACGGCGGCAGGGAGCGTTTCCCACAGTTCGACGACATGATGGAGGCAGTAGATAAGGTTGATTCCGGTAATCTCACCATAGACGAAGTTATGAATCCTAAGGGCTGGATACTTATAGGCTTCCTCATGGACCCTAGAACAGGTCTCGGACGTTTCCGCCAGTTCACTATATCCAACTATCAGCTTATGGAGAAGCTCATGGATGCATGTCGTACCATGACAACTGATGAGATTCTCGCTCTTCCTGATGTTCAGGAGCGTATCGAGGTATATAACGAGCAGACTGAGAAGTTCAAGGAGATGGTTAAAAAGTATACCCACACAGAGGGCAATGTAATCATCACTGACCTTCGCGGCGTAGACCCTATCTACACCGGAAACAGGTTCATGATTTACAGTATGTACCCTGAGCAGAATATCTCTGTGTGGATTGTAAGCGGACGCGGCGGAGCAGGCTGTTCCGCTGCCGTTGGCTACAGCATCCTCAACCGTACATGTAATGTCAATGTCGGAAGTCTTATGCTCAAGTACAACGGAGGCGGTCACAAGGCCGTGGGAACCTGCCAGTTCGCGGACGAGAACATGGCATCCGAGCTTCCTAAGATGCTTGATGAACTCTGTACCCTCGCCAATGCTTAACAGTATCACATAAAGAGTTAAAAAATGTGCTGTCGTTTAATACCGACAGCACATTTTTGTTATTGTATATTCCTTCAGACTATCTTCCTGCCGTTTAATACCGCCTCGGTCAGGCTATCTCCCTGATACACCAGCTTTAATGAGAAGAAAGGCTCATCATCATCGAGCAGTCGAAGGAATATTCTGTCACCCTCCCATAGATTTAACTTATAAATCTCTGATTTTTTGACCCATTCAAGCACTCCCTCATTGCACTCCTTCATCGAGCCATCCGGCTTCGTCACGCTTCCGTTATATCCGTCGGCAGTATACAGACTCATATACTCCGCAGGATCATCCTCATAAATAAAAGTTACGATTCCCCTGTAGCGGTATGATGTCAGCTCAAGACCGGTTTCCTCATACACCTCTCGAAGCAGACATTCCTCAGGGCTCTCCCTGCCCTCAAAATGCCCTCCGACACCAATCCACTTATCCTTATTCACATCATTCTTCTTAGATACACGGTGAAGCATAAGATACGCTCCATCCTTCTCTATATAACACAACGTAGTGAGTGGTGATTTTGACATATACATCCTCTTTTCCATCTTAATCTCCATTCCGCAGGCAATGTTTTTTTTGCCGGAGGAATCGTGGGCAAAATCTCAAATTTTGACCACGATAAAAGCTACTTTGTGACGCCTGCGGCACAAATAGCAAAAGCCATGCAAGCATGGCATGTGAAACAATAAGCTATCAAGCTTATTTTTCACACTATACTCAATTACACTATCTCAGATAATTTCAATATTCTCACCTGCGGCACAGCGGATATGCTTTTCATCTTTATGGACACCGAACGGAATCTTTACCGTAGTGTCAATATCAGAGTAAGCATGAAGAACCGCCGCCTTAAGTCTGCCATTCTCCCAGCTTATGTCCACTGATGCATTACCGACTACGCGTACTCCGTATATATGACCATTCTTCCATTCAGCCGGAAGTGCCGGCAGAAGAACAATTCTCTCCTCATTGCTCTGAACAAGCATCTCCACCACGGCTGCAGCTGCTCCGAAGTTACCGTCTATCTGAAACGGAGGATGTTTGTCAAATAGATTAGGATAGGTTGATGATGCAAAAAGCTTACACAAATTATCGTAAGCCGCATCTCCATCCCACAGCTTGGCATAATGATTAATAATCCATGCCCTGCTCCAGCCCGTATGTCCTCCACCATGTGACAGCCTGCCCTCAAGTGTTTTCCTAGCCGCACATGCAAGCTCAGGTGTGCCATCCACGGTTATCTGTGATGACGGATGCAGTCCATACAGATGTGATATATGTCTGTGTCCCGGCTCAAACTCCTTATATTCCTCACGCCATTCAAGGATTCTTCCATCGCTTCCTATTGTGGTAGGAAGCAGTCTTTTGACAGAATTCTTAATCTGTTCATTGAGTTCATCATCAACTCCTAAAACCTCCGCCGCCTTGATACACTGATTGAACAAATCCCTTATAATCTGATTGTCCATCGTCACACCAACACCGTTAGCCCCCTTCTCCCCGTTGGGAAGAACATAGCTGTTCTCAGGTGACACTGACGGACATGTCATAAGATACCCATCAACATCTATCATAAAATCAAGAAAGAATTGTGCAGCTTCCCTCATTATATCAAAGTTCCCACGCAGAAATTCTTCATCCCTTGTATACAGATAATGAGTCCACTGATGTGTACACAGCCATGCAGCTCCCATCACCCAATATGAGCCCGGAATCCACAAATCCTGCACCGATGTCTCTCCCTCTATATTGGTATTATGATGTGCGACAAAGCCACGGCACCCATACATTGCCTTTGCCGTTCTCTGACCATTAGGCAGCATCCTTCTGAGCAGTGCAAATAACGGCTCATGACATTCTGACAGATTACAGTTCTCCGCCGGCCAATAGTTCATCTCCGTGTTGATATTTATTGTGTACTTGCAGTCCCACGGCGGAAGCATATCCTTATTCCACAAGCCCTGAAGAGTGGCCGGAAGTCCTCCCTCTCTGCTGCACGCAATAAGCAGATACCTTCCGAAATCGAAATACAGCTTACACAGATATCCGCTCACATGTCCCTTTTGTGCATCATCAAGCAGCTTATCCGTCAGCACGTTACAATCATCCCTATCATCTTCATCAAGTGAAAAATCCACTCTGCCAAACAGTTCACGGTAATCTCTTACATGCTCTTTAAACAGCTCCTCATATCCCTTATCCGCTGAAGCATCAAGAATATCGCCAATCCTTTTCTTCAAAAGTCCGAGTGCTATATTGCTCTCTAAGACGGCACCACATTCTCCCGTTACGCCGTTATCAGACTTGTTCTCTTTAAGAAGTCTGTTCAGCTCATCCTTACAATGATATGTACAATCCGATGTGATATACAGCCACACCTTATCGGCATTCTCAACCACAAGATATTCGCCGAGCTGTCTGACGCTTCCACCGTCACTCACGGCACGCAGCGCCATCGCAAAATCATATCCGCGTTTTCCCAAATCTCCATGCATAAGCACAGTGTCGCTGCCAATTCTGTCAACACCGTTATATGCACGTTCAGGTCTTGAAAAACGTGCCTCAAGGTTAATCATTCCGGGCTTGTCAGCCTCAATGCACATAACTATGCAGTCCGCCGGGTGTGATGCAAATATACATCTCTTATATTTCACACCGTCACATAAATATTCAACCTTCGCAGCCGCATTTTCAAGTTCAAGCTCCCTGCTGTAATCACTTATCTCTCCGCAATGCAAAAAATCAATGTACAGATCTCCAAGCGTCTGGTACGGGTGAGCACTCTCCGGACACCCTGACATGGTAAGACGCATCAGGTGCTCAGCCTCGGATATTCTTCCACCAAGAAGGAGTTCTCTTATTCTCGGAAGATTGGCAAGCGTGTCAGGATTATCCCTGTCCATCTTTCCTCCATACCAGATACTCTCCTCATTGAGCTGAATATGCTCATTTACGGTTCCTCCGTAAATCATTGCTCCCATGCGGCCGTTTCCAATCGGCAATGCTTCTTCCCACTCAGCCGCAGGCACATTATATAGCAGCTTAGACATACCTCACCCTCTCATTTCTTCTCATTCTGCCAATCAACAAGGTCTTCAAGTGTTATATTGTCTACAACATTATCAACCGCATCATTGATTTTCTGCCATATTCTCACCGTGACACATCCATCCGCCCTGTCACATTCCACCGCTCCGCTTCCGACACAGCTTACAGGTGCAAGGTCTCCTTCCGTAGTTCTTAATATCATTCCCACAGTATACTCTTCAGGTTTCTTAACAAGCTGATATCCTCCCTGTGGACCTCTTATACTTTTTACATATCCCGCCTTGTTGAGTACCGATATAATCTGTTCAAGATATTTCTCTGAAATCTGTTGTCTTGAAGCTATGTCGTTCAGACTCACAGGCTTTCCCGATGTATCCGAAGCCAAATCAAGCATGAGCCTTATGGCGTATCTTCCCTTAGTTGATATTTTCATTATTAATGCTCCATTTCATTGTCATTTACCTTCATCAAGCAGCTTTTCAAACTTATCCACAGGCATAGGCTTGTAGTAAAGATATCCCTGTGCATTGGTACAGCCGCATTCTAACAAAAAATCTTTCTGTGCCTCATTCTCAACGCCCTCAACTATAATATCAAGGTCAAGTTCCTTTAACATCTGAACCGTATGTCTTAATATACTCCGGCTCTTAGGATTCTCTATGTCATCAATAAAGCCTTTATCTATCTTAATCTCATCCACAGGCTGGTCCTTCAGCATAGTCATTGTCGAATATCCTATTCCGAAATCATCCATCGATATTGTAAAGCCATAGCTTCTCAGCTCATCCATATTGTCATACATGACTTCCTGATTCTCGGAGAAACCGCTCTCAGTGAGTTCAAGCGGCACATACTCAGGCGGAACATTATATTTCTTGGACAGATTAATTATCGTATCCTTAAACGAAGTGTCAAACACATGAAGTCTTGATATGTTTATCGATATCGGCTCAACACGTTTTCCCTCCGCAAGTCTTCTCCCGACAAAGCAGAACACTCTTGTCCACACATATATATCCACATCTATGATAAGACCATTGCGCTCAACAACAGGAATGAACTCTCCCGGAGATACCATTGTGTTATCCTTATACCTCCACCGCACAAGAGCCTCCCCGCCTATTATCCTGCCATCACTTATATTAACCTTAGGCTGTATAAATATACAGAGCTGTTCTTCCTCAAGTGCATCAACTATATCATTCTCAATCATCTTATTGACAAGCATCTGCTTCCGCATCTTCGTATCAAAGAAAGCATATTTTGCATAAAACTTGCCCTTAATGGTTCCAAGTGCCATCGTGGCATAGTCCCTCATAAGACTCACGGACATGGCCGGATAGTCAGCAATGCATATTCCAAATGCCGGCAGTGCCTTGTAGGGCATCTTGTACTCGGAAATGCGTCCGCCTATTCTCTCCGTTATATCAACAAGCTCCCTCTCCTCCTCAAACGGTGTAAATATTGCAAATATATCCGCCCTGAAATGTGATAATACCACATGTTCACCGCTCTCGCTTCTAAGTGCATCAGCAGTAGCCTTTAACAAGCCGTCTCCGACATCCCTGCTGCAGAATTCGTTTATCGACTTAAAATTGGAAAAATCAAGCACAATCATGGCAAACTTAAGTCCCGGATTCGCGAGCATCTCCTCCTGTGCCTTGTACTGAAATGCTCGAAGATTATAAAGATTAGTCATGAACGTGCGGTTAGACTCCATATTATTCTCAGCAAGCTTTCGCAGTGAATAAATATAAAGTTCGAAATCTTTTTTATCCATGTCATATAACGCTTCAACATTGGATGTTTTTTTATCATCAGGCATATCTTTCATACATCCTCTTATTCTTCCCATCCTTACGGGATAATATTTAGTCAGGTCTTTTCTTGTTATTCTTAATTTCATACATATTCTTATCTGCTTCCTGCAGGTAGTACTCAAAAGTTCTCTTCTCTGACGGTTCTGTAATCGCAAGTCCCATGCTTATATGTATATCGTCCTCAGCAAGTCTTGCTACAGCATTATTTCTAAACATTTCCCCGTCACCGCTGTCGTTGCACGGAAAGAATGCAACGAACTCGTCTCCTCCGAACCGATACACATACCCGTCCTCAGGGCACTCATCCGAAAGTACTTTAGCAATTGTTCTTATAATTTCGTCCCCGCGCTCATGACCATAAGTATCATTAATTTCTTTGAACGAATCCGCATCTGCAAATGTAACTGCACATATCCTGTTCTCACGGCAGAACTTCAAATACTGAGGTTCTATCATCTCACTGTAGGCAAGTCTGTTGTATAATCCCGTAAGCTGGTCGCGGTTATATATATCTTTCAGCTTTCTGTTAACTTTCTCTAAACGGAACTTAGCATAAAGGTTCTCCATATTTCTGACAACCGTATTGTGTATGTCATAAAAAAACGGATTGTCATACAAAAAACTTCCGTTAATCAAAACACTGTAACCGACAGTTCTGTTCCTGAAATGAATCGGTGTAAACATATATACATTGCCGGAGCCGTTCTCTTCAATATATTCCTTCAAAAAGCCGACACTTTCTCCCGTATACATCTTCTGTTTATCTCCAAGATATGCTGTTATAAACATATCCTTTTCATATCCGGTAACAGAAAACACGTCCTCATCGGCAGAATCATAGAGCCTTTTGTCGATTACTATTCCAAACCCGTCACATTCGAGGCTCATTAAATAACCGGTAACCATGGCAAACAACTGTTCATAAGAAGTGCATTTTGTCATGTTTCCTTCAAGCCTTATAAGCTCTTCCTCTCTTCTCAGCTTGTTAACACTTCCTATAATGTCATTCTTTACATATTTTCTGTAGTCGAGCAGTCCTGAGTTCGGGCATCCACAACTCTCGGTGAATATACATTCCGACTCGATGAATATATTCTCAGGTGCCGTCCTGCCATTCCATATATTATCGAGAATCTCCATGCACCTTGCGCCAATCTGCTCACGCTTAAGACTCACGGTTGTTATCTGTGGTTCAAAATACAGTGCTTTATCAAGATTGTCGAAGCCCGTCACCCTGAAGTCTTCCGGAATCCGATACCCCATATTCTGTGCGCAATGACAAAGTCCCGTAGCAATATTATCGTTGGCACATACAAAAGCATCAGGAAACTTAATCTCTTCTCCACCCGCCGGCTGTCCTTCCACATACTCTTTGAAGTATCTCACACCTGTGTCAAAATCATAATCGCCATACCATACCGGATTGCATTTTATGTCAATTCCGAGTCTTGTAAGTGCATTTTTATATGCCCGAACACGCTGCATATTCTCATAATTCTCTCTTGGTCCTCCGGCATATATATAGCTTCTGCATCCATGTTCCGTGTAAAGATGATTTATAAGCTGCTCTATCGTTCTGTAATTGTCTATTCCCACATAATAAAAACCCTCAATATTGCATGCGATGCTTACAACCGGTACCCCTGCCCTCTTAATATGCTCAATCAGCTTCTTAAGAACCTCCTCATCCCTTATGTTAAGACAGTCAAGTATAATCCCATCATACTCCGAAAGCTCCGGAAGATTATATATATTATATTCTCCCTGATTATACAGCTCATCGGTACTCCAGTTACCATGGCAGTTGAACTGGTAAAGACATATATCCTCATCACACGCATCAATATATGACTTTATACCGGCAACCCACGCGTACACAATAAGACGCTTCCAACCGTCTGAAATTAAAGCAACCTTCTTCATGAATGTATCCCCAATTTAATATATTTCACAGTATCAGCCCGAAAATCCCCACGCTCCACGCCGTCTGTGTTTATGTTTATTATACCATTATTCCACCCTCTTGTCATTCAAAAAAAAGGCGAAGAAGCATTTCTCCGCCTTCATTTAACTCTTATATTATTAACTTTTATAATTATTTATTGAAATGTGCAACCTTGAACTTTCTGATAAGCTCCTCAAGTGCCGCTGCCTGTGAATTCATCTGCTGGCTTGAAGCCGCACATTCCTGTGAAGTGGCTGAGTTAGTCTGAACAACATCGTTAATCTGTTCAACACCCTGCTTAATCTGCTCGAATGCTTCATTCTCATTTGCAAGCTCCTCTGCAACCTCATTAACCTCTTTTGTTATAATCTTAGACCCGCTCACTACATCCGAAAGCTGCTTGGCAGCCTCGTCGGCGGCAATAATACCATTCTCAACCGCTCTTACCGAAGTCTCAATAAGTGCTGTCGATTCCTTAGCCGCATTAGCACTCTGTGCCGCAAGCACGGATACCTGATCAGCTACAACAGCGAATCCTCGTCCCGCATCTCCCGCTCTTGCCGCCTCAATTGAGGCATTGAGTGCCAAAAGATTGGTCTGTGACGCAATATCATTGATGGTCTCGATAATCTTGCCAATCTCCTTAGATGACTTCTCAATCTCATCCATTGATGCAACCATCTTCTCCATCTTCTCATTGCCGTCCATTATGCTGTTTCCCACATTCTCAACCTGTGCGCTTATCGCCTTGACGCTCTTTGCATTGCTTGATACTCTGTCGGCAAGTGTCTCAACTGTTGCGGTAAGCTCCTCAGTAACACCAGCCTGATCCGTTGCTCCCTGTGCAAGGTCTGTCGCTCCCTGTGCAACCTGATCCGAACCTGCCTTAACCTGATCCGCCGCTCTCTGAATGCCCTTAACCGTATCTGCCATGCTTCTCTCAAACTTCATAAACGAATCAAGAATTCCTATGAAATCGCCCTTCCACTCAACCTGTGGCTGAACGTCAAAATTACCGTCGGAGAATTCCCTCATTGCCCGTCCTATATCGTCGACATACTGTGCAAGTGTATCCAAGGATTCCTTAAGTGCTCCGCCAAGCCTGCCTATCTCATCATCAGCTTCAATCTCTATTTCACTGTGGAGATTGCCCTTAGACAGCTCAACTGCCGTATCGTCAAGTATCCTAAGCGGCGTAACTATCGACTCAACAACCGCCTTTCCGAGTTTAATTGAAACAATTATAGCTCCCACGATAAATAAAACGATAACCACAATGCTGCCGATAAACGATATAAATATTCCCTTTAATGCATCATCCGTCAAACCATCCGTAATCTCATCTATCTCATCAGAGATTGATAAAACTCCGTTGAGTGCAGGTGCACACTGCTCCAAAATCATGTGCTGAGCCTCTTCCTCTTCACCATTTTCAATCTTCTTCATAATTGAATAAGCTACATCGCCCCATGATGTCAGCACATCTGAATACTCATTGTAGATTGAATCATCAAGAACATCAGCCTGCTTTAAAATATTAAGCTGGTTTCCGATATCGGCTATATTTGCCTCAACAGTCTCCCTATAGCCGCTGTATGTCGAGGTATCCGGATTCAATGCCATCTCCCTGATGTTTCTCGCGGCAATATTGATATCAATTATACTCTGCTTTGCCGCTGAATCTGCCCTATTGACCGTGCTTACATAGCTCTTGAAATTGCCGAAAATCACTCCTAAGCCTATGATGCTCATGATTCCGGATAACACCATTATGGCAATAACAATCGCATATCCGTAGTTAAGTCTTTTACTCAATTTCATTTTCTTAAGTCTGTCCTTCATGCCAATTTCTCCTCCAAAACAGTTTTTTAGTATGATATTGTAATAATTTTAACAAAGAAACGGCAATTGTCAAATAAAATTTGATAAATAATCAGCACAGCATTTTAAGCTTTTATTATTAACGGAATTCTGTTTTCACTGCTTGATACCTCATATTAAAATGCAGTCTTTCAGAGCGTGTTATTTATTATCTCAACTTATTTCTTCCCGGGAATGTATTGAACCTGTCCGGCATCCATACCGGCTCAATCCCCTTTGTGATATCCTCCGCCGTAATCTCGGCATCATTGTTATCAATATCAATGATTGTATAGAGGTCATTACCCATTCCAAGCTCCTTCATGTAGGAGAGCTGTCTAAGACCATGTCTTGTCTCCACACGCTCTATCATGGCTTTTCCGCCGCCCTCAGGCAGATTATAAATGACATCGACGCAGGCATTGTCAACAGCCAGTATATCGAAGCTTGCAAGTATTCCGACATCAGGAGTCACAACAGGCTCTGCCTCACACCCTTCACAGTCACAGGATACGGACATATTTCTCATGACATTGATATATGAGACATGTCCCGCAAAGTGGTCAATGGTACCCTTCGTCGACTCTGTCATCCGCTCCATGAGTTCTTCACCCGCTACGCTCCACATATTGTCTGAGCCCGGTGTGGTGTGAATCTCCCCCTTACCGATTCTTCCGTCAGCACAGCCTATTCCGATGTTCTTGTTAGAACCTCCGAAGCCGCCCATCGTATGTCCTTTAAAATGTGTGAGGACAAGCAGAGAGTCATAATTAGGAAGATTCTTTCCGACATGAATCTCATCAAGCCACTTGCCGCCCTCGACAGGAAATGTCGTCGCACCATCCTCATCTAAGATGTCAACAGGGCAGAATGTCCAGCCATTAGTCTCAAGTGTCTTTCTGTGAGCCTCGGTTGTATAACGGCTTCCCTCATAGTATGTGTTAGTCTCGACAACAGTCGCATCCGGAAGTCTGTCTGCATATAACTCTTTCACCCACGGACGAGGGATGATGTTAGGTCCCTCCGCCTCACCTGTGTGGAGCTTGATCGCAACCTTACCGTCAATTCCCTTTGACACCCTGTCATAGATTTTTTTAAGCCCTTCCGGCGATAAATCCCTTGTGAAATATACTACCGACTTCTCACCGGTTCTCTTCTCATAAGGAACATATAAATTCCCGTTAGTTCCCGGTACTGCATTCTTGTTCGACATTTCAGGTTCCTCCTTATAATACATTTACACCAAATTTAATGGAATATATAAGTAAATTATAATACCTAAACCTTACTTTAAGTCAATACAATCAAGGCTGTTTAGCAAAAAATGTAAAAGTTAATTCCCGATTCACTGAACAGCCCTTTTTAAGCTGTCCGTATATGAACTCAACGGCTTACTTTCCACAACCTTCCCTTGGTTATCATCGACATTATATTCGCTTTTTGCCGCATACAACATATCATCCTGAATATACAGCTCATAGTCATACTTTCCCCTGTCAGAAAGCTCATAGAGGCTGCCGTCTGCAAAATCATACACCAGTATTCTCTCATCGATTATTCCGGAGCCCACACTGATTGTTGCACATATATCCGGATTACCGTCGCCGGTCACATCACAAAAATACACATTCCATATCGGCATTCCCGTGAACAACACCTCAGTCCTGTCAGCATATAACGCCTCAAGCTTATCCGAATCGCATCTGAATACGACTCCTTCATATTCGTCAAGTACAGTCTCTCTTACTCCTGCAAAAGGATACTCGTCACCATCAAGGCAGTCGAACCATCTCACCGCCGAAGTACCATTTACATCTTTTTTCCCGATGGGATTTGTCATAAAGCAGACCACAAGCACAACACATGCCGCCGCTGCAGCAATCACAATCCAAAATGCGGGCTTCTTATAGTTCATGACATTCCTTACTCTTGACTTCACTCCGTTCTCACCGAAAGCTATCGGGCATGCGTTGATTCGTTTCTTTTTCACACTGCTGTTTAAGAGTGCCGTGGAATATGCTCTTCTGTCATCCTTCTCCATATCCTTAATAACCCTCTCATCGCATGCCGCCTCAATATCCCTGCAAAATAATATGTACGCCACCCACATAAGCGGATTGAACCAGTACACACCAAGCAGCACAAATCCGAGAATTTTCCACAGATAATCCCTTCTCTTTATATGCGTCTGTTCATGTGCAAGCACATACGGAAGGTCACAAGCCTCCACATCATACGGCAGATACACGACAGGCTTAAATATTCCCAACACAAACGGGCTGTCTATATTCTCACTCTGCTTTACTCCCTTTTGAAGTAATGTCGCCATGGCAAGCCTGTGCTTAAGAAGCAGTGCACTGACTGCCGCATACACAAGCATCACCACAGCTCCGGCAATCCAGATTCTTGAACACACGAATGACCATATCTGCGTGCGGTTCGCACTTGCACCCACCTCACTTTTTCCGGGTATAACGGACAGCACTGAATCCGCCGCCCTGTCAACATATGATATTCCGCTGTCAGTATATGGCTTATCCGTATATATAAAGTTATCCGGCAGAGGCTTTGCGCTAGGTATAAGACTGTAACTGCTCTCTATTGAATAAGGCAGAATAAGTCTTAATGCAACAAACACCCACATAAGACATATAATGCTCCTTGGCGCATTTATTTTCTGCAATATCACCCTCAAAATAATTACCGCGATAACGAGCCACCCCGCCACAAGGCTTTGATTGACAATCCCAAGAAAAATACTTTCCATACGCACCCTCCTATTTCTCAATTATACGCCTGATTTCTTCCACTTCCTTCTCCGTCAAATCCTGTCTCTTCGCAAACGCAGCTATGAAAGCAGGCAGCGAACCCTCAAATGTCTTTTCCATCATCTCGTCGATCTCCGATACCTGCACCTCCTGCTTGCTCACAAGAGAGGTGACAACCGAATCGGAATTGTTGAGCACCCCTCGCTCACACAGACGCTTTATCACCGTATATGTGGTTGTCCTGCTCCAGCCAAGCTCCTCCTTGCATATTGCGGCAAGCTTCGCACAGGTGATTGGTTCGCACCGCCACAGTATCAGGCAGAAACGATATTCACTTTCAAAAATCTTAGGTGTAGACATGTTAAGCCTCCTTTCATCAGCTTTTTTCAAACAAATTATTCTTACATCCTTGTCTAATGCATTCAACAAGCTTATTCTAACACATTAGACAACATTTGTCAAGAAAAAAGGAGCCTTAACGACTCCAAAAAAAGCAATTTAATATTGACGGACACTTACCGCTTCCTCCCCATCCCTCATACCGTCAGGTCTCATAAAATAACGAGTCGACACCCTGAACCGAATCCTGCTGTCAGGCAGCACTCCCCTTATCGGTGCTCCGTATGAGTCAGGCTTTCCTCCCGAACAGCCATCTTCCAAGACCGCAATGCCATTATCAATAAGCGTCACCGCAAATGTTCTCGCGCTGCTGAAGGTATCACATGACACTTTCAGTCGAATATCAGCCGGGAACAGTTGGTCATTGCGATGATTAAAAATCTCTGTATTTCTGACGGACAATATTTTTTCATAGCCCTCCGAATAATCGAACACCGCGTACTGCCTGTATTTTTCCGCGTGGGTGTAAGCGATAAATCTGTCGATGACATCCGTTGTCCCGCCCATATTTCGGCTCAAATCAAGAAGCATTGTTACAATGTGCTTTTCCTCACAAATACACGCAGCCTCTCTCAGGAAATTTTCATACTCCCGATTGCAGATACAGGCGTCTATATGCATCGTTATCCTGCTGCCTTCCTTATCAAGCTCATAGTAAAAGGGACATTTATCATCCGAAAACGCAGGATAATTGTTGTACGGTGTCAGAGCAATTTCCCTCCGTATAATCTGCCCGTCAGCCAAAAACTCAACCGTATATTTATTTTTCCTGCCAAACAACCTATGCAAATTCATTTCGCTAAAGACATGGTAATTGATATACGGGTAGTGAAGCATTCTGCTCTTTACCAGATACCTGTTCTCATGCGGAATCACTTCCGCCATTTTATCGACCAGCTCCGTTATCGACATACCTTCTACCGCGACAATCCCGGCTCCACGAGGAATACCATGACAGCTCTCACTCATCTCGAGACCGTCCGTGTACGAATCCCTCCAGTCACACGGCATAAAAAGACAAAAATCATTCTCCGAATAAGGTATTTCAATGTTGGTATGTCCGTCCTTAAAATAAACCGTCATCGCCGTTGCCATCATGACAAAATCGTCAAAATTATCTTCGTCTGTTTCAGAAAGCATTTGCTTATAAAACTCTTTAAATTCGTTTAACTTTTCAGGCTCTCTTATAAACATCGGATGCTTTATCAGTGCCTTAAAAAGATACTCCAAGTCGGATATATATTTATGCATTTCGTCCCCGCTATCTTCTCTTAAAAATCACAATTTCCGGATTGCATCCGCCCTCCCCGTACTCACATACCAGCAGGAATGAGGCACATGCCACAATGCCACAACTTCGTAACACCGTTCGCTGCTCTCATCATACACGTTTTTAAGCTGATTTCCAAGATACATTTCATCATCGTTTAACAGCTTTACCTTCTGACCGCTTGGAAGTATGTATTCAAGATTCACATAACGTCCGACGAGCGGATACAGCTCCTCGATTTCTTCCATGCCCTGAATATTAAGAGCATTCAGTTCATCTATGAGTCCGCTCTTAAACTCCAGGTACTTATCCATCCCCCCAACCAATATGTATTTTGCGATTTCACACTGTTTTCCGAAGGGACAGCCTTTTGTCTTAGCACATCCCCCACAATTTTCCTTGTACTGACATGCGCTGCAATCTGCGCCACATAAGCCTTTCATCTGATTTTCTCCCTTCTCTCAAGTCTGCGCTCCCTTATCTTCTCATTGATGTCCGCCGCCGTCTTTGCACTGATTCCGAAGCCAATCAAATGCCACAGCACCTTTGCCAAAACAATAAACGACGCGTAAATGACGGCATCAAGCTTTCCGTACCAGAACTTCCATTGTCCTTGTATCCGCACACCGTAAGCTGTCCCATGGCTGCATCCTTTACGTTCCTCACCCAGTCAGCCTCCACGTCATGACAGTGCACAATAACCTCCTCTTCCCTTTCCATGTCAATCTGCTCCACCTCGAGCTTCACTGCTATCACCTCCACATATTACAGTTCGTTTCTCTTATATTTTTATATATGATTTTTGGGATTATGTCTATGCTTTGCCCCGTGACATGCCAAAAATACCATGTAAGATGCAAAAACACCCCATTACTGACATTAAAGTCTGTAACAGGGTGTGTAAACTATTCCGCCTTAGCCTTGTTTTCGGCAATATATGACAACTCAAGAAATGCTGTATTAAACACTGCAAAAATAAGAAGATATATCGGCATTATCCATATTCCGATGCCCTGCTGCAACTTTCCGAACAGCATCGGCATAAAGGTGCTCCCGACATAAGCCGAAGCCATCTGAAGCCCTATAACCGCGGCACTGTATTTTTTTCCGAAGTTGTTCGGTGCCATGTGCTGTATCGCGGGGTATATCGGTCCCATTCCGGTTCCGATTATGACAAAGCCGACCGCCGCCGCGATATATCCGTCTACGGGCAGGAACACGAGAATAATTCCGACAAGCTCGACTGCCGCGCCGATACGGATGAGAAGCTTGTCACCGAGCTTATTCGAGACAAGGCCCGCAAGCAGCCTGCCAAACATGAGCCCGCCAAATATAAGTGAGCCGAACGCTGCGATGAGCCCGTCGGTCATGCCCGATTTTGTCCCCGCAAAATAGCTTGATGTCCATAAAAAGCAGGTTGCCTCGCCGGAACAGTACGCAAAGAACGCTATGAGCGTCATAACAACTCCCGGAACCTTCAGGCTCTCTGCGATACCCGCGCTGTGTTCTTCCTTCTCCTCTTCCTGCACCTCATTCTTTTTCCAGAGCGGAAGTGAAATTATGCAGACAAGCAGTATTGCAATCTGGAGGTACGCCGTCCAACGATACCCCTCGTTCCAGCGCGCATTTTTAAGTGCCGCAGCCATGATGTTCGGGCTTATGACCGCTCCCACGCCGTAAAAGCAGTGCAGGAAATTCATCACCGAGCCCGAGTAATTGCTCGCCACATAGTGGTTAATCGCCGAATCTATCGCTCCCGCTCCGAGCCCGTATGGTATGGCAAAAATAAAGAGCATCCAGTATTTTGATGATATTGAAAATCCACACAGCCCGAAAATTGTGAGCAGAATCGAGCATATCACAATCCACTTGGTATGTATCCTGCTTATAAGCTTCGGACTCATGAGTGCCGATATGATTGTCATAAATGATATCGTCATCGAGACATATCCCGCATACGACGACGGCACGCCAAAATACACCTGCATGGTCGGCCAGCCCGAGCCAAGCAGTGAATCCGGGAGTCCCAGACTTATGAAAATAAGATATATAACTGCAATCAGTAATGAAGCCATATTTTAGTCACCTTCCAAATTCATCTAATCCTCCAGCTAAAAATAGGCACAAGACCTAACCGGTCGGTAATCGTGTCATCAGCTAAAGCAAGGGCATTTCACCCTCTAAAAATAATGCTGCTTATCGTCTGCCTTCACTCTCCGACAGCAATGTAACCACATAATAAACAATTCCAAATACAGCTATACTTCCCACCATAATGCCAATCATCTGATTTACATTTACCACATTTCCATGAAATACCGGATTGCAATCAAGAGTGTCTCTTATCGCTTCAACCATTTCATCCGGATAATGTTTTCTCTCCATCTCCCTGAAAACTCCGTGAAGCATATGATTCTTGATCAATGAAGTGGCATATGTACTCGGAAGATAAGACAGTGCCTTCTGAAGACCTGAACCAAAATTTGAAATCGGCATATACGCACCACATATAAAACCATATCCTGCGCTGACAATTGTACCCACAGCCGAAAGCTGTCCCTGTGTTGTCAACGGAAAGCTGATGATACTTGAAAGCGTACTTCCAAACAGGACGAGCAATATCATATCAAATAAAACCCATAATACGTCTGCTGCATTCATATACCATCCCATTTTAAGTAAATATCCCAGGCATAATACAAACGCAAGTCCATTGACCATCAATGAATTAGCAACTGTTGACAGGAAATACCCTAAATATATTTTCCCTTTGCTGACCGGTGAAACATTAAAATCCTTCCTTGTTCCATTTGCCTTGTCCTGCACCATAGTCAGATTCACACAAAATGTTACAGTGATGCAGCTCACTGCCATAAGTGATGCTGTCAGTTGTGCCGCCACGGTTCCATTGATGAGTTTATCCGAAATCGTAATCATATCCGGAATCGCTGCTGTAAAAGAATCTCTGAAAACCTTTGCAAGAAATGTAGCATACAGAACAATCAGAATGACCGGTGTGATCATTGATGTAAACAACATACCTTTATCTTTAAAAAACAGTTTCCTGTTCCTGTTCATTAATGCCAATACTGTTCTCATCAATGCTCACCTCCAAGCCTTTTTCCTGTTACTGCAAGAAATACATCATCCATACCGCCTTTTACTACCTCATAATCCCTGAACAGCTCCTGATGTTCCACAATAAGCTCCGTAGCTTCCTGCGTATTACTTACTTTTATCTGATATCCGTCACGAATTTTTTTATATTCTCTGTTCAATGCCTTTATTTCATCTTCGGAGACACCATAAACTGACACTATATCCTGTACATAATCATTTTTAAGTTCAAACGGTGTACCTTGTGCTGCAATACTTCCTTTGTCAAGAATCACAACATACCCGGCATTAGCAGCCTCCT